>ERZ772819.1448-NODE-1448-length-18971-cov-3.671125_pt1 | contig 18971 bp, 13 predicted proteins | sample MGYA00580860_ERZ772819 | MGnify/ENA primary metagenome ERZ772819 (study PRJEB29015, sample SAMEA2737683) | human gut metagenome | biome: human gut; feature: human-associated habitat; material: faeces | place: China | collected 2012 ...
TATCACCGGTACGGATACATTTCTGGCAGGTAGTCACACGTCTTCTGGGCGGAATCTCCTGTCCTGTAAAATAAGGCTTTAACGGCGCCATGCCGGAGTTGATCAAAAGCAGACTGTTGTCGTTATGCGGCACCAGAGAAAAGCTCTTCATCGCCAGATGTCCCTTACTTTCGAAAAACTCAAGGAACATCCTTCTCAATTCGTTCACACCATATGCTTTCACGTTTCTTCCTCCTTCGTTGTTTCTTACAACGTTCTTTCATCGCCCCAGAAATACAGTGCCACTGTACCCGGACCGGTATGGGAGCCAATTACAGTTCCGATATTGTTGATCTGTACTTTTCCGTTCAGTTTAGGAAACGTTTCCTCAACCAGTTGTGCAACCGCTTTTGCATCTTCCATGCAGGCTGACTGACTGATATAACACTTTCCGGAATATTCCCGTCCGTTCTGCGCATGCTCTTCCATCCGCTTAACGATCTCACGGATCACCTGTTTTTTTCCACGGTATTTGCTGCGCGGAATCAGCCTGCCCTCTGAATTCACATTCAGCAGCGGACAGATATTGAGCATCTTTCCGAAAAATCCTGCGGTTTTGGAAACTCTTCCGCCACGGATATAGCTGGTTAAATCCGTTGAAAAAAACCAGTGATGCAGGGTATTGCGATGCGCCACGATCCATGCTGCATTTTCCTCCAGAGACATTCCGGCACGCTGGTTCTCCAGTGTCTGTTCCACCAGCATACCGTAACCGGAAGAAGCCGCAAGGGAATCCACGACCATTACCCTGCGGTCCGGATATTTTTCTTCCATCTGGGTCTTTGCAACATTCGCCGAGTTGATGGATCCGGAAATTCCACTGGAAAGCGTCAGATGAAGCACATCTTTTCCGCTCTTTAAAACAGGCTCAAACAACGCGCAGTATGCCTCTGCATTCACCTGAGAGGTCACAGGCTGCGCGCCGTCTCCGATCATTTTATAAAATACTTCCGGCGAGATGGACGAGTACAGGTCATCTGCATATTCTTTTCCATCCAGCTGATAATGGAACATGGCAAAGGGAACTTCATTTGTTTCCATGAAGGTACGACTCATATCTGCTGTCGAACAGCAGGTAACTATATACTCTCTCATTTTCCCGCTCCTTTGGGTATCTTATTTTTGCAAACCTGTCTTATTATAGTAAATCTTTTCGTCTCTTACAAGTCCAAAAATAAAATATCCGCAAGGTATTACGGGGAATCCGTCTGCTGCTGTTTCTTTTTCTTGCGTTTTTCCCGCCGTTTTTTTACCCGATTTTTGCCGCGCTTTGTCGCCTTTATGATAAGGACTGCCGCTAAGACGGCTGCGGCGGCAATCGCAAGAATCAGCCAGATCGGTACGCTGTTATCCTGCACGCGATAGACCGCAAACGCTGCTCCGTAAGGAACCGATACAGTCACATAACTGCCGTCCTCTTCTGTATCCGCCTTTTCCCACTTATTTTCCGTCTGAACCCTTACCGCAGCGCCGTCTGCGCCGTCCGGTATCCGAAGATGCAGGACATATTCCTCCTTTTGCTCCGGCATGTTGTCGATATTCCAGGTATAGGCATAGACAAGATCCCCATCCGAAATCTTATCCGCCTGCACACTTTCCGCTGACAACACACTCGTGTCATAGAAATCACCTTCAACCAGGAAATCCGGTTTTAACTGGTCTGCCGCTGAAAACCACGCAAGGCTCTTGGTAAAACGTTTGCTCTCTGCCGTCACTGTTACGTTAGCAGTCACATGGGTCAGCGGAAATTTTCTGTCCCAGCTGATGTAGCAGTCCTCATCCGGCTCAATATCCGGCACTTCTTCTTCCGTCACCGTACCGTCGTAGGGAATCTGCAGCGTCGCAAGCACCTCGTCATCCTGTTCAAAGGTCACCGTTACCTGCGTAAAGCCGGTCGGAACTGTTTCCATTTGCATCAGTTCTTCGTAGGTACAGCGCTGCGCCTTTCCAATATAATTGATCTGATCAACACCACCCCACAGATCAGAGACGAAATAATTGTTTTCCAATGTACCGTCTTCGTTGATACAACCCGCAATGCTGCCGATCTTTTCGGTGCGATTGCCGGAAATTGTCACCATCGCAAGGCAGTTGCTGATATCATAGCCTTCCCCGGTAATGCCGCCGATTTTGTTATCACCCTTTAAATTACACAGGGCGTAGCTCTGATTGACCCTGCTGGCAGAATATCCTGCAATACCACCAAGACCGTTTCCGGATTCCAGCTGAACCGTTCCATAGTTTTCGCATGCATGAATCAGCCCCAGCTCTTCGCTTCCGGCAACGCCGCCGCTGTTTCTTTTTTTGCCCGCTACTGTTCCGTAATTGATACAGTGAATCAGCACGTCGTTTGTAGTGGAACGCACCTCCACATCCGTCAGCTCTGTCAGATCCATATCGACCTCTGGATCCACATCATACTCCGTATTCATAATTCCGGCGATGCCGCCGGCATTGATGTCGCCCTCAATTTTTCCGTGATTGCTGCAGCCCGAAACGACACCGAGCGTCCGCTCTGTAAGCGCTTCCCCCGAAACATCGTCAATCGCGCTGCCGTTTCCGAGCAGGACGTTGACATCGTCGCTGATGATATCGGTAATTCTGGAGGACGTATTTAAAATCCTGTCCAGATCACTGGTAATCGACTGGATTCCTCCATCGACACTGTCAGTCATGCTGTCGATCGTATCGCCAGATGCTTTGCTCTGATCAGTCAGTTCCCCGGAAATATTGCTCATCGTGTTCGTCAGGGAATCTCCCGTACCTGTAAGCGTACTCTGCAGGTTTTTGATATTGTCAGATGCGGACGAAATTTCTCCCTTCATCTGATTCAGGTTATCGTCGATCTTTTCGTCGTGTTTTACTTTAATCGGATCTTTGTTGAGGATATCCGTAATTGCGTCCGCCTTGCTCTCTACTTCACTCTGACTCGGAATGGAAATAGATTCCGACGGCAGTTCAGAAGGAAGTGTGGAGGGCAGTTCACTCGGCCATTCCGAAGGCAATTCCCATCCGGAGCTGCTTTCTTCCGAAGATTCCCTGGATACACTGTCCCTGGCAAACCACGCATAATCGCCTGCCTCATCGTCCCCTGCTGCCAGATATTCTGCCGCGTCGTCTGCAGGGATTGCCGCAGCTTCTTCGTTGTTGGACGACTGGTTTTGGGTGTCGCCGTTTTCGCTGGAAGAAGGCTGTTCGCTCTCTGCAGAGCTTTCCTGCAAAGAACTGCTCTCCTGAGAAGAGCTTTCTTCCGGGCTGCTGCTTTCCGACGCGCTTTCCCCATCACTTTCCGACGCGCTGCCGCTCTCGGAGGAACTTTCTGTCAATATATCCTTCATGTCGTTTAACTTTCCATTGATATTATTGGCAGCATTCTCCGTATTTTGTCGGATGCTCTCCATCATTCTCGAAATTGTATCGTTTCCGATCTCGCCCAGATTATTCAGTGCGCTGCTCAGGCTATCCATATAGGCCGTCATCGCTGCATTATTGCCGGTAACGGTGCTCTTCATGGAATTGATCTCACTGTCCAGATTGCCCATCGTATCCTCATACTGCTGCTGCAGCGTCTGGACATAGCCCCTGGTGTCAGAGGATACGCTGCGCATCGCATCGGACATCTGCCCCATCAGGTGATTGATCTCTGAAAAATCGTCCCTCACCTTTTCCAGATGATCGGAAAGATATTCCGATTCCCGGTAAGGCTCCGCCTGACCGATGATACCGCCAACGTCCTTGCGCCCCATGACATGACCCATATTTTTACAGTTGATGACCGTGCCGCTCTGACGTCCGATCACACCGCCGACATTATAGCCGATATGCGCATAGCCGATTTCCCCTTTGTTCGTGCAGCCTGCCACCGTGCCGGAGGATCTTCCGGCAATGCCGCCTGCGTCATTTCTCGTCACGACGTTCTGCGTCAGATTCAGGGTTCCGATATCGATGCCGTTTAAATCCAGCGTTGTCTTTAAGTCCTCGTCATTGATTTTTCCTTCATTTTCGCAGTTCTGAAGGATACCGCGGTTCATGCCGCAGATACCGCCGACCTCATTCGTGCCGACAATCGTGCCTTTATTATAACAGGTCAGCACGATGCCGTCCGCCCTGTTTTCCCCGACAATACCGCCGACGTTTGTGTTACCGGTCACAATTCCTTCAAAGCTGCAGTTTTCCAAAATGCCGTAGTTCGTTCCGACAAATCCACCGACATTTTCTGCGCTGCCAGTCACCTTCACACTGCCGGAAACGGTCAAATCCTTTACCCTGCCGGTTTTGCCGACATAACGGAAGAATCCGTAATCAGAGCCTTCCCGGGAGATCTTCAGTCCGCTTACCGTATGCCCGTTTCCGTTGAAGGTTCCCGCAAAATATGGAATGCCATCAAACGAGCTGCCGGACAGGTCGATATCGTTCTGTAAGTTGAAAATCCTGCCATAGCTGTAATAATCGTCCTGGCACTTCCGGGCAAATTTTAAAAACTCTTCTTTATTGGAAATCGAAATCTCTTCTACGACAATATCGGTTTCCCGATTTTCCAGCGCTTCCTCTGCGGTAACTGCCATTGCCTCTTCCTGCTTCTTTTCCTCCGCATACGCCATAGAACCGTTCTGCAAAATCGCTGTTGGCAGCATAGAAACGCTCAATAACACCGCCAGCCATTTTTTACAGCTGTTCGTTCTGTTCTTCATCGCTGTCCTCCTTTTTCGCATCCTGTTCGCCCGGCTGTGCTGCTGCGTCCGGTTGTGTCAACCCTTCCTGTTCCATTACAAGCTCTGTCTCTTTTCCGCCAATCAGCAGTCTGGATTCAAAGGAAGCCTGCATGGAACCGCTAAAGCTTCCCTTGATCTCCGCGTCGATTTCCCCCTGTATATAGCCCTTGACACGGCCGTTTACAATCATCCGTCCGGAAACATCTCTTCTGGTCGCCTGGGGCAGATTAATTGTCAGAGCAGTCTTTTCGATAATAATATCGCCCAGCAGCAGAATCTGCGGCAGGACAAACAGTACCAGTATAATGGAAATCAAGGTTCCTCTTCCCAGTGCAATACCGATCGAAGCAACTGTCGCATCCGATGCGATCTGTCCGATCAGAAAACCTGCTCCGGTCAGAATCGAACCGGAGGTAAAGATTGTCGGAAATGCCTGATTGATCGTTTCAATAATTGCCTCATGAATCGGCATCTGCTTTTTCAATACCATGTAACGGCTGGATATAACGATCGCATAGTCGATTGTCGCACCCATCTGGATTGCAGATACGATCAGGTACGCAATGAAAAATACACTTCCTCCTGTCAGCGTAGGCACAGAGAAATTGATCCAGATGCTTCCCTGAATGGTCAATACCAGCAAAATCGGAAGTCCGGCGGACTGGAATGTGAACAGCAGGATAATCATAACAAACAGCGCTGTCAGTACACTGATAATAATATTATCTGTTGCAAACGAAGACATCAGGTCATGATTGCTTGTGCAGTCACCTACCAGGATCACATCTGATTTATTATAATACTTCGCACAAATATTCCGGATGTCATCCATCGCCGCATACGCTTCGTCCCCTTCCGTCGGCACACTGACCGTCAGAACCAGTCTGGAGTAATCCTCTCCCTGCAGCTGCAGCTGCGCATCATGCAGCGTATTATAAAGGTCCGTCAGCTTTTCATCCATATCCGCATCCAATGTGACGTAGCCTTCCTCATACTGATCATACAGGAATAAAAACATATCTATAATCGGTACCTTGTACTCGTCGATGCCTGTAAAAATCGGACCGTTTTGTCCCTGATCATAGGCATAGGCCATATACAGAACCCGTACGATCTCAATATCCAGATCTGTCAATTCAGAAAATGCACGGGGCGCGATTTTATCCGTCAGGACATAATCATCGTTGATCGAAACGTTTGCAAGCCCTGTCACGGTATTGACATAATCCAGCGTTTCAAATTCCTTCAGAACCTTTTTCTCAGATTCATAATCGCCCTTCGGCACCAGAATTGCAATCTGATTCGAAACGCCAAACTCGTCTTCAATTTTATGCTTGGCAATTCTGGTCTCACTTTCCCTTGCGGCCGGAACGGAATTGACATCATACAGATAGCTGCAATTATTTGACATCCATGCTGCAAAACAAAGCAGTATCACAAATACAGGCGGAACGATAAATCTCGTCAGGTTCGCCCATTTACCTGCAAACGAAATATTCGGAACAAAGCTCTTATGATGCGTGTTGTCAATTCCCTTTGCAAAGATCATCAGAATCGCAGGCATCAGGAAGAATACGGAGATCAAACTGAAAATAATTGCCTTTACCAGTACGATACCCATATCATAGCCCAGACGAAAATGCATGAACATCATCGCCACCATGCCGGAGATGGTCGTCAGGGAAGAAGAACTAATCTCCGGTATTGCCTTTGACAGTGCAACCTTAATCGCGGATTCCGCGTCCATCGTCTCATGCTCTTCCATAAAACGATCACAAAAAATAATCGCATAGTCAATTGCAAGCGCCAGCTGCAGAACGACAGAAATCGAATCCGTTACGCTGGAAATCGTTCCCATCAGGTAGTTTGTTCCCTTATTTAGAAGCGCAGCCACACCAAACGTAATCAACAGTACCGGGATTTCCATATATGCCTTTGTGGAAATCAGCAGTACCACTACAATAATCACAACTGCAAGAACCAGAATCAGATTCATGTCATTATTCAGGGATTCTGTCTGTTCTTCTTCAGCGCCGACCGAGGTAGATATGTAGGTATCATAATCCGAAAGCAGCTCCTTTACCGCCTGCTTGGCATCCTTGCTGATCTCATCGTCCTCTGTGCCGTCAAAGGTCACATCAAACAGGGCGTTCGTTCCGTTGTAATGATCTGCGGAATCATCAAAGGCAACCTCTTTCACGCCCTCTACCGCCTCCAGCTTTTCCACCAGAGCATCTGCATCCTGCCAGGTAATATTCGACACCATGATCCTGGCGCTGCCATATGTCATAAACTGTTCATCCATCAGGGTCAGACCAATTCTCGTCTCACTGTCTGCCGGCAGATATTTGGTAATATCCTGATTTACCGAAACTTTATTCATACATGCTGCACAGTAAATACACGCAATGGCAAACAAAACCAGAAAAGCTTTTCTTTTGTTGACAATAAAGGTTGCTACCGTCAGCCAAAAATTCCCTTTTTCCTTTTTTTCTTCCATTCGATTCACTCCTTGACCTCTGCTTTTCACCAGAAATTTCATTCCTATTATAAAATCACTCCTTATTCTTTACAAGCAAATTTCCCCGTCAATTTTCCTAATCTGTCCAAAAAAATATATCCACTCTGCCAATTGTGTACCCGGACTTTTTCGATTAAGATTAAAGTACTGACATTATTTTAGGAGAGAGACAGAAGTTATGGAAAAAAGACAACACAGGCAAAAAGAAGTTCTGATGACAGAGGGACCGATCTGGCGGTGCCTTTTATTATTTGCGCTTCCGCTAATGGCCGGCAACCTGTTTCAGCAGCTTTACAATACGGTAGACAGCATCGTCGTCGGTAATTTTGTTGGAAAAGAGGCACTCGCCGCAGTCGGCTCCACGGATAGCGTTATCAATACCTTTATCGGTTTTTTTTCCGGCATGTCCACCGGTGCAGGCGTCATCATTTCCCAATATTATGGCGGCAAAAAAGAAGAAAAGGTTTCTGTCGCCGTCCAGACGACCATCGCACTGACACTTTGCATGAGCATTCTCTGCACGGTGCTCGCCCTTTTGCTTGTTCCATCCCTGCTGCGCCTCATGGGCACTCCGGAGGATGTCTTCCCCGAGGCTGCAACCTATCTTCGCATTTACTTTATCGGTGTCACCGGACTTTTGTTCTATAACATGGGGGCCGGCATTCTTCGCGCGGTCGGAGATTCCAGACGTCCGCTCTATTTTCTGATTTTCTGCGCGGTTTTGAATACGCTGCTGGATCTTTTATTCGTCGCAGTTTTGCGGTTCGGTATCGCGGGTGCCGCCTGGGCGACTATCCTTTCCCAGGGAATTTCCGCCCTCCTGACACTCTTTGTCCTGACCCGCGAAAAAGCCTGTTACCGCATCATTTGGAGCAAGGTCCGTCTGGATCCGGGCATGACGAAAAAGATTTTCTTTCTCGGACTTCCCGCCGCAATTCAGATGGCAGTCACTTCCTTTTCCAATGTTTTTGTACAGGCATACATCAATCGTTTTGGTTCTGCTGCCATGGCAGGCTGGTCTTCCTATGGAAAAATTGACAAATTCTGCGTACTTCCCATCCAGAGCCTTTCCCTTGGCGTGACCACCTTTGTCGGTCAGAACCTCGGTGCACGCAAAATAGACCGTGTCCGGCAAAGCACTAAGGTGGGCACACTGCTCTGCTTTGCCGTCGCGATCCTTATTACGATTCCTGTTTTGATTTTTGCCCGTCCTCTTGTCTCCATGTTCAACCGCACGCCGGAGGTTTTAGACTATGGCACACTTTTCATCCGTCTGGAAATGCCGTTTTACCTCGCCCTTTGCGTCAATCAGGTACACGCCGGCACACTGCGGGGTATCGGCAATACAAAAGCCCCCATGGTCATCATGATGAGCTGCTTTATCGTGTTCCGCCAGATCTATCTTTACACGGTCACACAGTTTACAGACTCTGTCATCGCCGTCGCACTGGGCTATCCGCTGGGCTGGCTATTGTGCAGCATCCTTCTGTTTACCTATTACCGTCACACGAAGCTGGAAACGTATCTGCGGTAAAAACAGCTCCGGACGCCAGCGTTTTTGCAATGGCCTCCGGAGTTTCCCGTTTTCCGTTTTTTTCCCACATAACAAACACATTCATCAACGCACCGCCATAAAAATACAGCTCGTAGGGCGGAATTTTATAAACCGGTTGAATCCGTTCCATCATAAAAGAGTTCATAGCTTCCAATATGATATGATACAAATGCGCATCTACAAGCTTCAAGATAAAGGCTGCATACTGATCAAAATACTTCAGTGCATGTTCTATACTTCCCGGATCGTGAAATTTTCCGCCTTTTTTTATGATCTCGCTGCGTTCCCGGACATACCCGTTTACGATCTCATGAAAGTAATCTGCAAGCGCATCTTCTTTTTGTTCATAATAATGATAAAACGTCATTCGGGAAACACCGGCACGTTTTACAATATCGGATACCCGGATCTCTTCATATGGTTTTTTATCCATCAGGGAAAAAACGGCTTCTCCGATGCACATCCGCGTAAAACGGGTTCTGTTTGTATATTTTTTCCCAAATAATTCCGCCATATCCTTCTCCTTTGCCCTGCATTGTAGCATCATAGCACAGCTTTCGGTTTATTTACAATCCTTCCAGCAAATCTTCCATAACATCCTGTACTGTCTCTATCTGATTTGCCAAGTAAACCTGGGCTCCGCAAAAAAGCAAGCCATTTTCTGTATCTCCCTTTACGGCATGGATCAACGCTTCTGTAATACAATAGGGTATTTCCGCCGGATTGCAGTGCTTTAAACAGCCAAAGCATTTCTGCGGTCTTTGGAACTCCCCCTTCTCCACACGTTCCAGAAAAGGATTTCTGATTGCGCGCCCCGGCATTCCAACCGGACTTGACACCAGCACAATATCCTCTTTCCGTGCCTTCAAATACGCATCTTTATATGCACTGTCTGCGTCGCATTCTTTGGTTGTAATAAACCTGCTTGCAACCTGAATCAGATCCGCTCCAAGCATAAACCCATGATCTGCCCGCGCCTTATCACAGATCCCGCCGCCGACTGCAACGGGTATTTTCCTTTCCGCCTTCTTTTCATAGACTCGTACCAGTTTCAGTATTTCAGAGATTTCCATATCATAATCCATTTTCTCTTCCAGCTGTTTTCTGGAAAATCCAAGATGTCCGCCAGCCTCCGGACCTTCGATCACTATAAAATCCGGATATCGATGATATTTTTTCTCCCAGTATTTCAGGATCAGTGCCGTCGCACGGGCACCGGAGACGATCGGTGCAATTGCAATGTCGGTATCCGAAACCATTGCCGGAAGCTCCAGCGGCAACCCGGCGCCGGACACAATAAAATCTGCGCCGGTCTCAACGGCCTTTCTTACATAGGTCTCATAATGATTCATTGCCACCATGATATTAAACCCGAGGATTCCATCCGGTGCAATCTTTCTCGCCTTTTGCAGTTCTTCCTCCATTGCCTTCAGATTTGCTAAAACCGGGTTTTGTTCAAATTCAGGCTGTAAAAAGCCGATCTGCGCGGCCGAAATGGTTCCGGCTCCCCCTTCCTTCGCCACTGCCCCCGCCAGTCCGGACAGGCTGACTCCAATTCCCATTCCTCCCTGAATCAGCGGTTTTTTCAATCTTTTTTTTCCAATCCATACCTGGCTTTTCATGGTAGTTCTCCTTCACACTATTTTCTTATAAAGAGGACGCCGGGTGTCAAAGCTTCCGGAATCTTTCATATCGTCTGTCACAAAGTTTTTCAGGCTCCAGCACAGCATATTGTTTTAAAAACCTTCTTAATTCTTCCCGAAGCTGTTCCAACACTGATCCCATATTCTGTATGGTCAGCTTTTCCGGTTCTTTGATCCTCCGTTCTGCTGCCTGTGCACTTACAACATCCTCTGCAGTCAGCTTCATTTTATCTGCAGCCTCGGGCGCACACTTTTTATCTTTCCAGAGTATACTTGCAAAACCTTCCGGTGATAAAACAGAATACACCGCATTCTCCATCATCCACACTTCATCTCCACAGGCGAGGGCCAGCGCTCCGCCGCTTCCCCCCTCCCCAATAAAGATGGATACAACCGGTGTTTTCAGCCTGCTTATCTCCAACAGATTTTCCGCAATTGCGGATCCCTGACCGCGCTCCTCGGCTCCAATCCCGCAAAAAGCTCCGGGGGTATCTACGAAACAAATCACCGGCCGATGAAATTTTTCCGCTTCCTTCATCAAACGAAGAGCCTTCCGATATCCTTCCGGCTGACACATTCCAAAATTATGCTTTACCCGATCTTTGGCGGAGGTTCCCTTTTCCTGAGCGATCACAGTAACCGGAACTCCTTCAAATAACCCGATTCCTCCAATCAGCGCCGGATCATCTCCAAACCTCCTGTCCCCATGAAATTCATAAAATTCGGAAAAGAGTGCCCGGACATAATCACTGCCCACAGGTCTGTCCGCCCGTCGTGCAGCAAGCACATGCTCCCATGCAGAGTCCGATCCTTTTTTCTCCGGAGCCAGACAGGCTGCCGGGTTCTTTTTTGCACCTTCCTGTATTTCTGTATCCACCAGCTGACAAAGCGCCTTTTTGCAGTATTCCCGGTCATGCATTCTGCAAAGAGCCGCCAGTACCTTTTTTAATTCAGAACGTTCTATAATCCGATCCACGAATCCGTGCTCCATTAAAAATTCCGAGCGTTGGAAGCCCTTTGGCAAGCGTTGTCCGATCGTCTGTTCAATTACCCGAGGTCCGGCAAACCCGATCAGCGCATTGGGCTCTGCCAGTATCACATCTCCTTCCATCGCAAAGCTCGCTGTCACACCGCCAGTGGTCGGATCTGTCAATACACAAACAGACAAAAGTCCTGCCGCGTGGTGCTTTGCCATTGCAGCGGATACCTTTGCCATCTGCATTAAAGAATGAATTCCTTCCTGCATACGTGCACCACCGGAGCAGGTAAACAGAATTAACGGTAAGTTTTCCGTCGTTGCTTTCTCGATCAGACGAGTCAGCTTTTCCCCGACAGCCCATCCCATGCTCGCCATCATGAAACGGCTGTCCATTACGCCAAGGGCTGCCGGTATACCATCTATGGAGCCTGTTCCTGTAACGATGGCTTCCTTCATTCTGGTCTTCAGCCTTTCCGCTGCCAGCTTTTCTTCATATCCCTCAAACCCCAGCGGATTTTCTCCGACCAGCTCTCTGTCCGATTCCTGAAAGGTTCCCTCATCTGCCACTCTGCGGATTCTCTCATAAGCACGTACCTTAAAATAACCTCCGCACTTTGGACAAATATAATATGCATCCCGCACTTCCTGTACGAGGATCGGTTTTTTACATCTGCTGCAGCGGCATAATAAGCCATCCGGAACAGTTGTGGTGCATTCGCTTTTTTTCAAAGCCGTTTTTGTTTTTTTAAAAACATGATCCAGATTCACTTGCTTTCTCCATTCCTGCGTTCCAGAAATTCAATGTCCGTTTTTCCCTGCCGGAACTCTTCATTCTCCAGAAGCTCATACAAAAAATCTACATTTGTATCTATGCCCTCTATGATCACTTCTCCCAGGGCACTGTGAAGCTTTTCAATTGCCTCCCGGCGGCTTTTCGCCCATACACTGACCTTTGCGATCATTGCATCATAAAACGGCGGAATCGTATAGCCACTGTAAATGGCAGAGTCAACACGGACACCCTTTCCTCCCGGCAAATGCAGCCCCGTAACCGTTCCCGGGCATGGTGCAAATCCCGCGTCCGGATTTTGAGCGTTTATCCTGACTTCTATGGAATGACCATTTACAGACACATCTTGCTGCTGCAGTAAAAGCAGTTGTCCATCCGCAATTCGAATCTGCTCCTTGATCAGGTCCACACCCGTAACCCATTCCGTAACCGGATGCTCTACCTGAATTCTGGTATTCATTTCCATAAAATAAAAATTTCCATCCGGCTCCAGTAAAAACTCTATCGTACCTGCGTTCACATATCCAGCTGCCTTTGCCGCGTCCACAGCACATTCCCCCATTTTTTGACGCTGACTTTGGGAAAGGCTTGCACAGGGTGCTTCCTCCAGCACCTTCTGATGCCGTCGCTGCATAGAACAGTCCCGTTCTCCCAGATAGATCGTATTTCCTGCACAATCTGCCAGAATCTGTACCTCCACATGCTTTGGTCCGGTCAGAAAATGCTCCAGATACATTGCTCCATCTCCAAAGGATTGTTTTGCTTCTGTCTGTGCTATCCGGAAATTTTTTCTGAACTCCTCCGGGCTTTGTGCCACACGCATACCCTTTCCACCGCCTCCAAGGGCAGCCTTGATCATGACAGGATATCCGATCGCTTTTGCCTGCTCCAGTCCATCTTCTTCCTCATAAACAGCATCCCTGCTGCCCGGAATAATCGGAATTCCTGCTTTTTGCATCGTATTTCTGGCTTCCTGCTTATTCCCCATTCGTGCGATTACCTCTGCAGGAGGACCGATAAAAATAATCCCACATTTTTCACACAGCTCTGCAAACCGGCTGTTCTCTGACAGAAATCCAAATCCCGGATGAATTGCATCCGCCCCTGTTACAACAGCGGCGCTCAGAATCTGTTCCATTGCCAGATAGCTATCTGTCGGACGCGCAGGTCCAATGCAGACAGCCTCATCTGCCAGCTTTGCATGCAATGCATCCCGGTCTGCTTCGGAGTACACAGCAACCGTCTCAATTTCCATCTCCCGACACGCCCGGATGATCCGAACCGCAATTTCACCTCTGTTTGCAACAAGTACCTTTCTGATCATGTCTGTTATCAAGCTCCTATCATAAATGTCAGCTCTGCCCTTGCAACAATCTTTCCGCCTACACTGGCAGTTGCCTCTCCGATTCCCATCGGTCCTTTTTTTCGGATAATGCGTGTTTCCAGGCAAAGTCTGTCACCCGGAATCACTTTTCCTTTAAAGCGGCATTTATCCACTGCACCAAAATATGCAATTTTCCCTTTGTTTTCCGGAAGCGATAAAATCGCTACTGCTCCTGTCTGCGCCAATGCCTCCAGGATCAGCACTCCCGGCATTACAGGCTCCTCCGGAAAATGTCCGGCAAAAAAATCTTCCCGGTATGTAACACATTTATAGCCAACTGCATATTCTCCCGGCTCATAATCCTCAATTCCGTCAATCAGCAAAAAGGGATGTCTGTGCGGAATCAGTTCCTGGATCTGCATAATATTCAACTGCTTCATAGGGTTCTCCATATCCGTTTTAGTTCTGTTCTTCCACAATAAAAAGCGGCTGCCCGTATTCCACCATCTCCCCGTTTGATACAAGAATCTGCTTCACGGTCCCGCAGTAATCACTTTCCAGCTCATTCATCAGCTTCATGGCTTCCACAATTCCAAGGGTCTGACCCTTTTCTATCCCGTCGCCTTCCTGTACAAAGGGTTCGGCATCCTCTGCTGGCGCTGCATAAAAAATACCAACCAGCGGGGAAACTACCGTTTTTGTATGCTCTGTTTTTGTGGGCTCTGTTCCTGTAAGCTCTACCGGTGACATCTGTTTTGACTGTTCTTGTGGACTTTCCGACTGTTTTTGCAGCTGTACCAAAGTGCTTTGTGTTTCCGGATCTGTTTGCTTCCGAGGCTGCTTCTTTTTTAGGCTTAAACGCATACCGTTTTGTTCCAGGCAAAAACTGTCAAGCTCTGATGCCGATACCCGGTCGATCAGCTCTACGATCTGTTCCAATTCCATATCTGTTACTCCCTGTTTCCTTCCTCATAGCGTTTCATTAAAATAGAGGCATTGTGCCCGCCAAAGCCAAGGGAATTGCTCATTGCGTAATCCAGTTTTTTCTGCTTCGGTGCACCAATGGTATAATCGAGGTCACATTCTGCATCCGTCTCCTTCGTACCGACAGTCTGATGAATAAAGCCCTCCTGCAAGGTTTTCACACATACAATTGCCTCTACTGCACCAGCGGCACCAAGTAAATGACCGATCATGGATTTTGTGGAATTCACAGCTACCTGTTTTGCTGCTTCTCCAAATGCCCGTTTAATCGCCCGTGTTTCAAACAGATCATTATGATGTGTCCCTGTTCCGTGTGCATTGATATATCCGATCTGATCCGGCTCTGCCTCTGCCTCCTGCATAGCAAGTTCCATCGCCCTTGCTGCACCGCTTCCATCTTCACATGGCGATGTAATATGAAATGCATCTCCGGTGGCACCATATCCAACCAGCTCTGCGTAAATCCTTGCGTTTCTTTTCCGGGCATGCTCCAGTTCTTCCAGAACAAGGATCCCGGCACCTTCCCCAAGAACAAAGCCTTTTCTGTCTACATCAAAGGGAATGGACGCCCGAAGCGGATCTGTTTCCTGAGAAAGCGCCGTAAGAGCCTGAAATCCTGCAATACCTGTCGGACAAATACAGCTTTCTGCTCCGCCGGCAAACATAATCTCCGCGTCCCCATACTCAATGGCGCGGAATGCGTCGCCGATGCAGTTTGTTCCGGAAGCACATGCCGTCACAACATTGGTGCATTTTCCACGTATCCCCAGCTGAATGGAAATATTTCCTGCTGCCATATTGGAAATCATTCTCGGAACCATCAAAGGATCTACCCGATTTGCCCTTCCTTCCAGTATTTTTGTGTATTCCTTTTCAATGGTCGAAAGACTGCCAATTCCGGATCCCACGATTACACCGGCACGAAACAGATCTTCTTTTGTCAGATCGAGGCCGGCATCCTCCAGGGCCTCCTTTGCTGCTGCAACTGCATACTGGGAAAACAGTTCCATCCGTCTTGCCGCTTTTGCATCCATTTTCTCTTCCCCATGGAAATCTTTTACCTGAGCTGCAAGCTTTACTTTAAAATCCTTCGTATCAAATCCGGTAATTTCTCCAATTCCTACGGTTCCTTTTCTGACGTTTGTCCAAAATTCCGGAACCGTATTCCCGATTGGCGTAACCGCGCCTAATCCGGTGATCACAACTCTTCTTTTCTGCACCATTTTTTCCTCTGTATTTTTTTTCATAAAGCTCCTCATGTCCTGAAAAATCCCTGTGCTGCTATCTCAAAGCTGTCTTACGCCAGACTTTCTCATACCTTTTTGCTACATCAGCATGCCGCCATCTACCTGCAATACCTGACCGGTAATATAATCTGCATCTTCGGATGCCAGAAACGCGATCACTCCCGCTACCTGTTTTGCTGTTCCAGGTTTTTTCAATGGGATTGCAGAAAGCATCCGTTCTCTGGCTGCATCGCTTAAATTTTTTGTCATATCGGTCTCAATCCATCCCGGTGCAACCGCATTCACTGTAATATTGCGTGAAGCCAGCTCCTTTGCCGCACTCTTTGTCATGCCAATCACACCGGCCTTGGACGCCGCATAATTTACCTGTCCTGCATTCCCGCAAATTCCAACTACAGATGCAAGATTGATGATCTTTCCGCTTCTTTGGCGAAGCATCTGACGGGAAACAAAATGCAGCATGCAAAAAGTTCCTTTCAAATTTGCAGCAATCACAGCATCAAAATCCTCCTCCGACAGTTTCATCAAGAGATCATCCCTTGTTATGCCTGCATTATTGACCAGGATATCGATTCTTCCAAATGTATCTATGATCTGTTTAATATTTTTTTCACACTCTGCATAATCAGAAACATCCCATGCCATGCACACTGCATCCCCGCCTGCAGACTTTATTTCTGCAACCGTTTCAAGTGCTGCCGCCTCCGATCCCCTGTAATTGACGATCACAAAGGCACCTCTTTGGGCAAGTTCGATCGCCGTTGCTTTTCCGATTCCTCTGGATGCTCCGGTTATTACTGCAACTTTTCCTGTTATTTTCAAGCTTTTCTCCTTTTATACCGTTTCGTTCAGAAAATCCTGCATTCTTACAAGATCCTCCATGGTAGAAACCGTACAGATCTTTGCCTCTGCATTTATTTTTTTCAACAGGGTGCTCAGGGTATGCCCCGGACCGATCTCTACAAAATACTCTACACCTTCTGCAAGCATCGTCCTCATGCTCTGCTCCCACTTTACAGGAGAATAGACTCCCCGGGAAAGCAGGGACCGGATCTGCTCTGTTTTTGTGATTGGCTGAGCCGATACATTCGATACATACGGAATCTGAAGCTCTGACAGTTTCACCTGTTCCAGCTCCCGTTCCAGTTTTTCTCCTGCCGGCTTCATAAACGGAGAATGGAAGGGTCCGCTGACCTTCAAAGGGATGACTTTGGCACCGTTTTCCTTCAGTCTTGGTATCATTTCCAAAAGTGCCTGTGTCTCCCCGGTTATCACCTGCTGACCCGGACAGTTATAATTTGCAACTGTAACGGCATCCGTATTTTTTAAGAGTGCCTCCAATACATCCGGTTCCAGACCGAGCACCGCAGCCATCCCTCCAAATCCGTCCTTTGTTGCATTTTGCATCAACAGCCCCCGCTTTCTGACTAAGAGAAGTGCCGTTTTTATATCCATAGCACCAGCTGTTGCAATTGCTGCATATTCTCCAAGGCTCAAACCGGCTGTCATATCCGGAGTAATCCCGGTTTCCAGAACCGCCGCTGTCATTGCCAGGCAACATGTGACCAGACAGGGCTGTGTATATTCTGTTCTGTTCAACAGGTCATTTTTCGCAAAACAAAGGGACTTCACATCGAAATCCAGTACGCTTTGGGCTGTATCCACTACTGCTGCAGCTGCACTGTTCTGTTCATAAAAATCCAGTCCCATTCCAGGCATTTGTGCTCCCTGCCCCGGATATAAAAAAGCTACCTTTTTCTTTTTTATCGCCATACCTTCATCCTTTTTTCTGCATCCTCTATCAGCTGTCTGATCAAGGTCCTGCAATCTGTTTCTTCATGGATCATGCCTGCAATCTGTCCAGCCATTACGCTTCCGTTTAACACATCGCCTTCCGTTACCGCTCTTCTTAATGCACCGAGTGTAAGATATTCCAGTTCTTCCATGGAAGCTCCCGCCTGTTCCAACTCCAGATACCGTTTCGTCATATCATTGCGCAGAGCCCGGACCGGATGTCCCGTGCTTCTTCCTGTTACCTTTGTATCAATATCTTTTGCTTTTAAAATCCGTTCTTTGTAGGCCGGATGAATATGACATTCCTTTGTCACTACAAAACGCGTTCCCATCTGAACGCCTTCCGCACCAAGCATAAGGGCTGCTGCAATTCCTCTTCCGTCTGCAATGCCTCCTGCCGCGATCACAGGAATATTCACCGCATCACAAACCTGCGGGACAAGGGTCATTGTCGTACTTTCTCCGACATGCCCGCCAGACTCATAGCCCTCTGCCACAACTGCATCTGCTCCGCACTTTTCCATCCTTTTTGCCATTGCAACAGATGCAATAACCGGAATGACCCGAATATCCTTTTCTTTCCAAAGCGTCATGTATTGTTCCGGATTTCCCGCACCTGTTGTAACAACCGGCACACGTTCCCGCGCCACTGTCCGCGCTACTTCATCTGCGTGAGGGCTCATCAGCATGATATTGACACCAAAGGGTCTGTCCGTCCGTTTTCTGACCTCTCTGATCTGCTCTGCAACCCATTCTGCCGGTGCATTCGCTGCACCGATCATTCCCAGTCCTCCGCCATTTGATACCGCTGCTGCAAGATGATAATCCGCCACCCAGGCCATTCCGCCCTGAATAATGGGATATTCTGTTTTCAGCAATCCGGTGACTCTTGTCTGCATCCTGTTTTTGTCCTCCGCTTATGCTTTATGGCTTTCTACATAGCTCATGACATCACCGACTGTTTTCAGCTGTTCCAAATCCTCTGCCGGAATATCAACTCCAAAATGCTCCTCAAATGCCATTACCATTTCAAACAGATCCAGGGAATCTGCCTTCAGATCCTCTGAAAAAGAGGTTTCCGGCGTAATGGAAGCTTTATCTGCTCCAAGGTTTTCTGCTACAATTGTTCTAATTTCTTCAAACATAATGAAAAATCTCCTTTTTACTTTTTTAAATCCATTCTGCGATAGATGCACCCCAGGTCAGTCCACCGCCAAAGCCTGCCATTACAATTCTGTCTCCTGTTTTCAGTCTTTTCGACTGATCCAGTTCGTTTAAAAGAATCGGAATACTTGCAGATGACGTATTTCCGTAATTCTGCAGATTCACCCCCGCGCCGCGCGTGCGCGCAGGGCGGCCAGCATGGTATGCGATTTGCCCGAG
>ERZ772819.1458-NODE-1458-length-18883-cov-11.118759_pt1 | contig 18883 bp, 23 predicted proteins | sample MGYA00580860_ERZ772819 | MGnify/ENA primary metagenome ERZ772819 (study PRJEB29015, sample SAMEA2737683) | human gut metagenome | biome: human gut; feature: human-associated habitat; material: faeces | place: China | collected 2012 ...
AGTGTTATAATTCCAGAAGTTTTAAGACCATATATGGGTGGAACAGAAAAAATAATTATAAAAAAATAAAATATGCTAAATATAAAATCAAATGTAGAAAGGAGCATATGATATATTTTAATTAAATATATCATACAAAAAAGATGATAGTAAAAAATCCGCAATTTGAAGTTTCTGCTGTTAGTAAAAAACAATACCCAAAAAACAATTTACCAGAAGTAGTTTTAGTTGGAAAATCTAATGTTGGAAAATCAAGTTTTATAAATACAATGATAAATAGAAAAAAACTTGCAAGAACAAGCAGTGAACCTGGAAAAACAAGGCAAATAAATTTTTATAATATAGATGAGAAATTCTACTTTGTAGATTTACCAGGCTATGGTTATAGCAAAATGTCAAAAAAAGAGCAAGAACAAGTTGGGCATTTTATTGAAGAATACTTATTTAAAAGAGAACAAATTTCTTTAATAATATTTTTAGTAGATATTAGACATAAACCTTCCGAAAATGATAAATTAATGTACAATTACATTATATCATCAGGGCTTCCTTTTATGATTTTAACAAACAAAGCTGATAAAATAGCAATAACTAAAGTAGAAGATGCAAAAAAAGAAGTTCAAAAAGTTCTTAATCCTATAGGGGATGCCCCTACATTTGCATTTTCATCCGAAAGGACAATTTATCAAGAAGATGTTTGGAAATTAATTGAACAATATATATAAATTCCTAAAAAGCCACTAAACGAATATAATTCGTTTAGTGACCTTTTTTATTTTGTTCTAGCAACATTTATGACATTTCTTTTCTTTTTTTCTATCATTACATAATTTTAATATTATAGCTATTATTAGTAATATACCTAAAACAACTGCTAAAACAATTATTGCTGCTAATGCTTCAATGAAAGTACCTGCCAATGATGCTCCTATTATAAGTCCTATTACAAAACTAAATGCTGTTAATAAAATTGCAATAATTACATTTAAGCATTTAATTTTACAACATTTTTCTTCTTTATTATTAAAGCAATAAACTTCTTGTGGCTCCATACAAGTCACCTCCAATATAGTATTTTGAATAATACTATACTATATATTATGAAAACGGCACAATAATGTGCCGTTTTTCTACAATTTTTTTATGCTTTTTTTTCTATTTTAGTAATTGCTTTTAATGCTTTAGGCCTATCTAAAACAATAACATGTCCACACCCTTGGCATTTTAATTTAAATTCAATTCCTACTCTTGTAATTTCCCATATTTTACTACCACATGGATGTTGTTTTTTTGTTCTAACTATATCTCCTACATTATATTCCATATTATCACCTATAAATTTTCAATTTCATTATTTAATCTAGAAATTACTCTGTCTTTTCCTAAAACTTTCATTATTTCATACATATCTGGAGTATTAGTTCTTTTTGTTAAAGCTATTCTAATTACAGTACTTACATCTCCAACATGTGCTTTATAAACTCCTGGATTTGCCTTAAATTCCTTTACCTCTTTAGCATAGCCCATCTCTCCTGCAAGCTCTTTTATTTTATTAAACCATGTTTGTTTGTCATCATTTGCATCATAATATTTTTCTATGTACAATTTTAATATTTTTTTGATATCTTCTTTATCATTAATAACTTGATATTCATCTTTATGTAATTGGCTATTAAAACTTTTGTCATACATATATTCTATATTTTCCATAACGTCAGACCATTTTGCAATGTCTTTTCTTGGTTTTTGGTTTCCTCTTTCAATTCCAAATACCTTTAAAGCATATTCTTTATTTTCTAATAATTTAGCTAAGTTTTCATCATATTTAGTTGCCCAATTTAAACTTTTTTCATATACTTCTTCTGCTGACATTTTAGATATAACTATTTTTGATACATCTAAAAGTTTTACCATATCAAATAATGCTCCACTTACACTCATTTTGTTTAATTGCAACTCAAATTCATCTATTGATTTATCTTTATTTTGTCTTCTCCAATTTTCAAAGCTTGAATTTGCAATATTTAGTAAATATTCTTTTACAGCTTCTGCTGGTATTCCTTCTTTAGCATAATAGCTTACTGCTGCTTCTGGATCTTTTCTCTTACTTAATTTACGTTTGTTTCCATCATCATTTTTCATTATTGGGGCAATATGTGCATATTTAGGTGCTTTAAATCCTAACTCATGGAATAATTGTAAATGAAGTGGAACAGATGATAACCATTCATCTCCCCTTATTACATGTGTTGTATGCATTAAATGGTCATCAATTGCATGTGCAAAGTGATATGTTGGAAGTCCATCTGCTTTAATAATTACAACATCTTGATCATTTTCTGGAAAATCGACATTTCCTTTTATTATATCATGATGTTTTATTTTTCTGTCTTCTCTTCCTGGTGATTTAAATCTTATTATATATTTATCTCCATTTTTTATTTTTTCTATAGCTTCTTCTACTGTTATATTTCTACATTTTGCCCATACTCCATAATAACCAGGTCTTATTTTTGCAGATTCTTGTTTTTGCCTTATTTGTTCTACATCTTCTGGTGTACAAAAACATGGATATGCTTTTCCTTGTTCTATTAAATATTTTGCATATGCTTGATAAATTTCTTTTCTTAAGCTTTGTTTATATGGGCCATAATTTCCTTTTTCTTCTGTGTCTGTTAACATGCCTTCATCTGCTTCCATTCCAAAGTCTTTTAATGAACTAACAATCTCAGACACACCATTTTCTATTTCTCTTTTTTGATCTGTATCTTCTATTCTTAAGAAAAATACTCCATCTGTTTGTTTAGACAATTTTTTTGCAATAAGTGCTTGATATAGCCCTCCTATATGCATTACACCTGTTGGGCTTGGTGCATATCTTGTAACTACTGCTCCTTCTTTTAAATCTCTATTTGGATATTTTTCTTCATAGTATGAAATTTCCTTTGCATTAGGAAATATTAAATCTGCTAAATCTTTATAATTCATATATATCATCCTCTCTAAAAACTTTTATTATTATACCAAAAAAGGTTTTATTTTACAATACCTTTATTAGTTTCAATTGACAATTTTATGTAAATATGGTATAATTTAATTATTAATTTTTAAGGAGGCTACTTTATGGCTATTTTAACTAATCTCCAGATATTACCTCACTGTTTATTATGTAAAGATTTCAAACAGTGCAAACGGAAATTTACTCCAAATGTTCATGGAGAGATTTACATGAAATACGAGATAAGAGATGGAGTTATTGATCTTTCGTGTCCTGAGGAGTGTAAAAAGCCTTTAAAAAAAGCCCTATAACTAGGGCTTTTTTTATTTTACTCTTCTAAACCAAAGCTTACGCCAAGAGCATTATTTACTTTATCTATTATCTTATCATCATTTATATGTCCTATTTTTTCTTTAAGTCTGCTTTTATCTATAGTCCTTATTTGTTCTGCAAGTACAACAGAATTATTTTTCAATCCACAAGACTTAGAATCAATTTCTATATGTGTTGGTAATTTAGCTTTATTTTTTTGTGAAGTTATAGCTGCTGCAATAACTGTCGGACTATATTTATTTCCCAAATCGTTTTGAATTATTAGTACAGGTCTTATTCCCCCTTGTTCAGAGCCTATAACAGGGCTCAAATCTGCATAGAACATATCTCCTCTTTTTATTACCATATTCTTCACTCCTAATATTACTTTATTGTCAAGTCTTTTTTATTTTAAATATTAGTTAAAGTAAAGAATTGTTATAGTTATATTTCTTGTTTTGTATTATATAATCTAAAAGCTAAAATATTTTGTTTATCTAAACTATTTATCTTTACCTCATTATATAATATGTAAACTGTAATATTTTGGTTAATATCTGTTATTTCCATTTTTAAAGGATTCCCTGTACTTTTATCAATATATAGCTTTTTACTTTGTCTATACTTATTTTCATTTTTAGTTTGTACATTCATTATTATTTTATTATCTTTTTCTTCATAATTTGAATTTTGACTTTCTTTATAATCTTCTATAAAACAGCTTAAATCTAATGCATTATCTGCTAAATACTCATAATTTTCAAATATATTACTTAAATTTAAACTTGTATTTTCTAGTTTTAAGTCATTTCCTTTTTTTATTATTTTTATTCCGCTAATATTACTTGGTTCTAATACTTCTTGAGTTGCTACATCAGGACTTATGTATTGCTGTTTTAATATATATTTATTAGTATTTTTGTTGCTTTTTACTTCCACTTCTATTTTTGCCTCATATGAGCTAATATTTAAAATATAGTCTACTATTTCTTGACTAGTACTATTATTTCCAATTTTTTTAACATTAGTCTTGTTTAATAAAAAAATTATTAAAATTGCAAGTATCAATATAACTACTAATGTTATAAATATTATTTTTTTATTTTTCATAAATTTAATCCTTTCTTATCTTAATATTATATGTATATATTTTTAAGTGAAATATATACATATAATTTAGATAATTACTTAAATAAAAAAAATGTATAAAAAATTTCTTCTTTACACATTTTTATTCTATAAACTTTTAAAATATTCATCAACAGTATTCAAAAGTTCTTTGCTATTTTCTATAGTATTTATTTTTCCTCTAAATTCACTTGAATTTTTTAAATTTTTGGTATACCAAGCAATATGTTTTCTAAGTTCCTTTGTTGCTACAATATCACCTTTTTCTTGTACTTCTAAATTAATATGTTTTTTTATGACCTCAAGTTTTTCATTTAAACTTGGCTCTGGCAATAACACTCCCGTTTTTAAATAATGTATTATTTGTTTAAATATCCATGGTTTTCCTAAAGCTCCCCTTCCTATCATTATTCCATCTACCCCTGTATATTCAAACATTTTTTTAGCACTTTTTTCGTCTACTATATTTCCATTTCCTATTACAGGTATATTTACACTTTCTTTTACTTTTTTTATTATATCTAAATCAACTTCGCCACTAAAAAATTCAGTTCTTGTACGTCCATGAACAGTAATTGCAGATATTCCATTTTTCTCGGCAATTTGTGCAACCTTAGTTGCAACAATATTTTCTTTATCCCATCCTTTTCTTATTTTTAATGTAACAGGCACTTTAGCATTTTTTACTACAGCTTTTATTAATTTTTCTGCCTTTTCTAAGTCTAATAAAAGTTTGCTTCCATCTCCATTTTTCACAACTTTTGGTGCAGGACATCCCATATTTATATCTATAATATCTGCAATATTGTTTAAGTAATTTGCACTAAATTCAAATGTTTCTTCATCACTACCAAAAATTTGAAAACTAATTGGTCTTTTTTCATTATTTGTATTTAATAGCTTTTTAGTTTTTTCATCTGAATAAAATAATGCTCTACTACTTACCATTTCTGTACAAACAAGTCCAGCTCCATATTCTTTACAAATTACTCTAAAAGGCAGGTCTGTTATACCTGCCATTGGAGCCAATATTATATTATTTTCTAATTCTACATTTCCTATTTTTAGTTTTTTTAAATACATATTTTTTCCTTTATTTTACAAATATTGTTTTTTGTCTTTTTCCACTTATATTTAATAATAGTCCTATACAAATAAAGCTTGTTATCATAGAGCTTCCTCCATAACTTACAAATAACAATGGAACTCCTGTTATTGGAAGTAATCCCATTACCATACCAATATTTTCTACCATATGGAATAAAAATATTCCTGCAATTCCCGCTGCAATTAATGAACCTGTATTGTCTTTAGCAGTTTTTGCTATATATAAAGCTTTAGTTACAAGTATTACATACATTATAACAATTGCACCAGATACCATAAATCCCATTTCTTCACTTATTACAGAAAAAATAAAATCTGTTGTTTTAGGATATAAAAATCCAAGTTGTGTTTGGTTTCCTTTTAATACCCCCATTCCAACCAATCCACCTGCACCAATTGCAAGTTTTGACTGAATTATATTATAGCCAGATCCTCTTGGATCAGATTCTGGATTTAAAAAAACATCTATTCTTTGTTTTGCATGGTCTGGAAGCACATAATTGTATAAAACAGGAATAGCTACTGCGATTATAATAATAGTTGATATTATATACTTTTTATCAATTCCTGCTGTAAATAGCATCATTATTGTGGCTACTATAAATGCTGCAGCAGTACCATAATCTGGTTCTTTTATTATTAACAATATTGGAACTGCAACTGTAAGTAATATTACAAATAATTTAGTTATTTTATTTATATTTTCCCTTTTTTGTGCCTGAATTTTTGTTATTACATATGTCATAAATAATATAACAAACACTTTGGCAAATTCACTTGGCTGTAGTGAAAAAAATCCAATATCAAACCAACTCGTTGCTCCATTAACTGGCTTTGTAAAAAGTACCGCTACTAATAAAATTAAAAATACTATATAAAAAATCGGCGATGCCTTTACAATTGCTTCATAATCTATTACAGTAAAAATTACCATAACAACCAAGCTTATTCCAATCCATATAATTTGTTTATAAAATGCATCATGTTCAGTTTCTTGCGTTGCAGAAAATAACGCAATTAATCCTATAGAACATAAAATGATGGCAATTATTAATACCCACCATTCCATATTTTTTAATTCTCTTTTTCTCATTTTATTATTTTCCCTTTATTCTATTTTTCTGTTGTTTCTTCTTTTGTTTCTTTATCGTTTGTTGTATTTTCTTTTTTTACTTCTTCTTGTAGATTTTCTTTATTTTCTACCTCATTTTTTTCATTACTTTCTTTTTTTAGTTCTTCTTGCTTTTTTTGTTCATTTTCTTCTTCTTTTTTTACATCTTTATTTTCTTCATTTGTTTTTTCGTTTTCATTCTTTTCTTTTTTTGCATCAACTTTTCTTGCTTCATTTTTTATATTAACTATTGGAATATTTGCATATAATGCAGGGGCTCCATTAGTTCCGTCTTCATTTTCTTTATTCGTTAATCTAACATCTATTGCACTTTCGTCTACTTCTATGTATTTTTTTATTACTTCTATTATTTCTTGTTTCATAAGTTCAAGAAAATCTGCTGATACATTAGCTCTATCTTGCATTAAAACTAAATGTAATCTTTCTTTTGCTGCGCTTTTTGAATTTGCAGGTTTTTCTTCACTCTTTTTTGCCTTTTTAAAAAACTTTATTATGTTCTCAAACATTTATTTTTACCCCTCCAAATTTTAATTCGTACTAATTTTTTCTAAATAATCTTTTTAATTTTGCAAAAAAACCTTTTTCTCTTCCTGGAATTGTTACTTCTATTTTTTCCCCTAAAACTCTTTTTGCTATTTCTATGTAAGCTTTTCCTGATGGTGCTTTTCTATTTTGTATTACTGGTTCACCTTTATTTGTTTGTGTAATTATGTATTCATCATCTGGAACAACTCCTATTAAATCTATTGACAATAAGTCTACTATATCGTCAACATCCATCATTTCACCTTTTTTTACCATGTTTGGTCTTATTCTGTTTATTACTAATTCTGGATTCTTAATTTCTGATGATTCTAATAATCCAATTATTCTGTCTGCATCTCTTATTGCTGATATCTCTGCTGTTGTTACTACTATTGCTCGATTTGCTCCTGCTATTGCGTTCTTAAATCCTTGTTCTATTCCTGCTGGACAATCTATTAGTATATAATCAAATTCTTTTCTTAATGTATCTGTTAATTCTTTCATTTGTTCTTCATTTACTGCGCTTTTATCTCTAGTTTGGGCTGCTGGTAGTAGGTATAATTCTTTAAATCTTTTGTCTTTTATTAAGGCTTGTCTTAATTTGCATTTACCTTCAACAACATCTACAATGTCATATACAATTCTGTTTTCAAGTCCCATAACTACATCTAAGTTTCTAAGTCCAATGTCTGTATCTATTAATACTACTTTTTTTCCTTCTAAAGCTAAGCTTGAACCTAAATTTGCAGTTGTGGTTGTTTTTCCTACTCCACCTTTACCTGATGTTATTACTATTACTTCTCCCATAACTTTCCTCCTTAGGATTTTAAAAACATACTTTTAACACCATTATAATATAACGAAATGCCCAAAAAGTCAATGAATTTTACATAAAAAGCTCAAAAAATGGTATATAATACCATTTTTTTATTACATACCTGTTACAGGCAATTTTTTAACTTTATTTTCATTTATAACCTTTGATGTATTTGTTGTTTTTTCTTTTTGTATTTCTAAATTATTTACTATGTTTGTTTCTTTTTCGTTATTAGAAACTATAAGTTCACTTTTATTGTTTTCAACATTCATTTCTTGTTTATTGTTTTCTATAATAACTTTATCTTCTTTTGAATTATTTACGGTTATTTTAAATTTTTCATTTAATTCAAGTTCAAATTCTATTTCTTTGTCATATTTTACATACCCAGATAATGTTCCGTGTTTCTATTAAATAATATTTTCCAGGCATCAAATCTTCTAGTTTTACTATACCTTCTTTATTAGTTTTTAGATTAGCATGTATAATATTTTTATTTGAATCTAATAAATTAAATGTAACACCTTCTAATGGTTTTTTTGTTTCTTTTTCTTGTTTATATATTGTGACTTCTGTTTCATTTTTAGTATAATTTTCGTTTATATTTCCTATTCCATCTTCATATTTTAAAGTAGTTATTGCATAATCTTGAAGACCTGAATTTGGAGCTTTTCCATAAAGCACAGGTTTAGAATTAATTTGTGCTTTTACATTTATTTTAAATTCTCCATTATTTTTTAAATTTTTTATTGGTATTAAAACTTTAAACTTTTCACCTTTATTAAATACTTTTTTGTTATTATTTTTTTCATCTGTTATTTTTATTCCTTCTGGTAGAGATTGCTTATTTATACTTTCTAAGCTAACTTCATAATCTTTATAGCTTGCATTTGCTTTAATTTCATATGTTTTTGATACATAGTTTTTATCTATACTATCTTGTTTAAATAGTCCTTCTTTTGCTTGTATTGTAATGTTACTTCCTACTTTTACTTCTGTTGAATTGTTTGCATTTGTAACTATTTGTTTAAGTGCTTTTAATGTTCTTACTCCTGCCTCTCCTATTGCTGTATAATCATTTGGATTGTTCCCATGTATGTATGAATATATTGCATGTTTTGTAGCTGTAAATGCCTCTTCTTTATTTGCACACCCTAGTTCACCAATTGTTTTATATGGATAGCCATTTACTACAAGTCTCCATAACTTAACATCTGTAATTAAATTATTTGTAGATACTGTATAATTTCCATTTTCTCCAACTCCCGGTAGATTAGCATTTAAACAATATGCTGGGTACTTGTTTTGACCATCATTATATGAAACATATGTTGTAATTACAGTATTTCCTTTATATTTTAAAAGTGAACCACAACTCCCTAAATTTTCTAAATTCGCACTTGTACCAAGTTCTGCTGCATATACGCTGTTTGCTAAACTTAGTGTGTTTAATATTAAAATCATTACTATTGTACCTAATACTTTTAGTACATTTTTTATCTTTTTAAATTTTTTCATTTTTTCCTTCCTTTCATTTCTTTTCAATTCCTTGAACACATCTTCTATATTCAGGTTCATTTTCTACACATGTTATTAGTGTTATTTTATTTTCATTAGTATTTTCTAAATAACTCCAATCGGTGTCTTTTATTATTTTTAGTGTTTTTACAATGTATGTCCTTTGGATGTTTTTATATTTGTATATAATTTCATCCCCCTCTTTTAGTTTTTTTAAATTTTGAAAATAATTTACTTTATACCCTCTATTATGTGCTGCAAGCCCAATATTACCTTTGTCGTTTTTTGTTTCTTCAAAATGTCCTACATATTCGTCCATTATTTCTTTACTTGTTCCTTCTTCAATTTGTGCTTTTAAATTAATTTTGGGTATTTCTATACTCCAATTATTGTTATTATTTTTTGTAATGTTTTTTTGTGTTTTATTATCATTTGTGCCTTGTTTTAAATTATTATTTTCTGTTTTGCTTTTGTTACTTTGTTTATTTTCTTCTGTTCCTTTACTAATACTATTTTGCTTATTTTCTACTATATTTTCTTGGAATTGATTAGATATAAAATTATTAGAATCAACTTTTGGCATAAAAAATAGCCAATTATTTAAGATAAAAAATATTACTATAGAAATAATAAAACTTACAGTATTTACATATCTTTTGGTGAACCTAATCATACATATAGCTTTCACCTGCCTTTTAATATTAAATTAATTTTGAATAATTTTAAGATTTAATTTTTTTGAAAAAAATTTAAGATTTAATTTTTTGAAAAAAACTAAAAACTCAATTTTTTTCAAAAAAACTTTTGGTAAAATAGAAAGTAAAATTATAATAGCGTATTTTTTTATTTTTGTAAAGCACTTTTCATCGACAAAATATGACAAAAGTATATTTAAATCTAGTAATATCAACACTTTTAAGATTAAATTTTTATATATTATCTAATACATCTTTATAATTACAAACTGGAATTGCCCCCTGTTTTATAAGCTCATTTGTTCCTACTGAATTTGCTGAATTTATGTTTCCTGGAACTGCAAATACATCTTTACCTTGTTCTAGTGCAAAATCAACTGTAATTAATGTTCCACTTTTAGCTCTAGCCTCAATAACTAAAACAGCTTTACTTAACCCACTTATTATTCTATTACGTGCTGGAAAATTATTTTTTTCTGGCTTTGTTCCAAGTGGATATTGTGTAATTATTGCGCCATTTTGCTTAATAATCTCATTTACTAATTGTTCATTATCTTTTGGATAAATATTATCAAGTCCACTTCCCATAACTGCAATTGTTTTGCCTTTTGCTGCCAAACATCCAATATGAGAATAACTGTCTATTCCTCTTGCAAGTCCGCTTACAATGTTAAAACCTGCTTTACTCAAATTGTATGAAAAATAATATGCAGTTTTCTTCCCATACTGGCTACATTTTCTGCAACCTATTAACGAAATATTTTGCATTTTTAACAACTGTAAATTTCCTTTAATATAAAAACAAATTGGTGGATCATAAATTTTCTTTAACATTTGTGGATAATCATCATCAAACACAGAAATAACATTTATATTATTTTGCTTCATATATTTTAATGCATTATCTACATTATTTCTAACTTTTTTGTCTATCATGTTATTTGCAATTGTTTCACTAATTCCACTTGTTTCCATCAATTTGTCTTTTGACAATTTATATATATTTTCTAAAGTTTTATATTTTTGAATTAATTTTATTAATTTTTTTATTCCTAAATTTTTTATGTATGATAACCATACTATGTACCTTTTTTCTTCTAAATTCGTTTGTGTTCTCCTTTCTTACTTGGCTGCTTTTATTACATTATTCATTAACATTGTTATTGTCATAGGACCAACACCACCTGGAACTGGTGTTATATAGCTTGCTTTTTGGCTTACATTTTCGAAGTCAACATCTCCTATTAGCTTACCATCTTCTCCTCTATTTATTCCAACATCAATTACGACTACGCCATCTTTTACCATATCTTTAGTAACAAATTTTGCTTTTCCAATTGCGCTTATTAAGATATCTGCATTTTTAGTTATTTGTTTTATATTTTTTGTGTGTGAATGGCATACTGTAACTGTTGCATTCTTGTCTAAACAGCATTGAATTAAAGGTTTTCCAACAATATTACTTCTTCCAAGTATTACAACATTTTTACCATCTAAATCTATATTATACTCTTCAAACATTTTTATAACACCATAAGGTGTACAAGAGATGAACGTATCTTGTCCAATTGATAACTTTCCAACATTTATTGGGTTAAATCCATCTACATCTTTTTTATATGATATTGCCTGAAAAGCCTCATTTATGTCTAAATTTTTTGGTATTGGACTTTGTAATAAAATACCATGTACATCTTTTTTATTGTTTAAACTTTCTATTAAATTTATAAGTTTTTCTTGTGTTATATTAGAATTTAGAATATATTCTTCATATTCTATTCCCACCTCATTACAGGCCTTACTTTTATTTCTTACATATACTTTTGATGCTGGGTCATCCCCAACCATTATTACAGCAAGTTTTGGAAGTATCCCTTCTTTTTTTAGTTTACTACATTCTTCTTTTAACTGTTCTCTTATTTTTTTTGCTAATGCTTTTCCATCTATAATTACAGCCATTTTTATTCCTCTTTCTTTAATTATCTATTATTTTATATTCAATATTTTCCATATCTGGGAACATTTCTTTAACTCTTTTTAAAGTTAACATTGTCATTCTTGGTTGTGGATTTCTATGGTGGTCTGACAATAGTTTTTGTGTATAACAATTTGGTGCAGTTTTAAATAATAAATATCTGTTTTTTACAAATGTGTAATATATTTGATATCCATTATTTAAATCCTCCCACATCATTTCAAATGTATATTCTTGCATGTTTCTTCTCCTTAATTATTTAATCATCTCTTTAAAATCTGTTTCTGATATTATATTTATTCCTAAACTTTGAGCTTTAGTTAACTTACTTCCTGCCTCTTCTCCTGCTAATACATAATCTGTTTTTTTAGATACTGAACTAGATGTTTTACCACCTAATTTTTCTATAATGTCTTCTGCCTCTTTTCTTGTAAATAGTTCTAAACTTCCTGTCAATACAAATGTTTTTCCTTCAAATCTTTTGTCATCTGATTCTTCTTCTAAACAGTTCATGTTAACTCCAGCTTTTTTTAATTTTTCAATTAAATCTTTTGTTTGTTCTTGCATAAAGAATTCTATTATACTATTTGCCATAACCTCGCCTATATCATTAATTTGGCTTAATTGCTCAAAATTTGCATTTTGCAAATTTTCCATTGTTTTGTATTTTCTAGCAAGAACCTTTGATGCTTTTCCCCCAACATGTCTTATTCCAAGTGCTGTAATTAATCTATATAAATCATTTTCTTTACTTTTATTTATACTATCAATTAAATTTTGAGCAAATTTTTTCCCGTTCTTTTTTAAAGATGCTATATCTTCAAAATTCAATTCATAAATATCTGCTATATTATTTATTAGATTTCTATCAAGCAATTGTTGTATAATATTTTCTCCGCAAACCATCTATATTCATTGCTTCTCTTGAAACAAAATGAACCAAATTTCTAAACAATTTTGCTGGACATTCTATACCAGTACATCTTATAGCTGCCTCTCCTTCTTCTCTTATAGCCTCTGCTCCACATACAGGACAAACTTTTGGCATTTCAAACTCTACTTCATTTCCTGTTCTTTTTTCTTGGACCACCTTTACTATTTCTGGAATAACATCTCCTGCTTTTTGTATTATAACAGTATCTCCTATTTTTAATCCCTTTTCTTTAATAAAATCTTCATTATGAAGTGTTGTTTTAGATATTGTAGAACCTGCAACCTTTACTGGTTCTAATATTGCCATTGGTGTTATAACCCCTGTTCTTCCAACTTGGCATACTATGTCTTTTAATTTTGTTTGTTTTTGTTCTGGTGGGTATTTATAAGCAATAGCCCATCTTGGTGTTTTTGCTGTCGTTCCTAATATTTCTCTAAATTTTAAATTATCAACCTTAATTACTGCTCCATCAATTCCAAATGTAAGTTCTTCTCTCATTTGTCCAATTTTTTCTATTGCTCTTTTTATTTGTTTTATATCTTTACATGGAATTCTTACAGGATTTACATTAAATCCTAATTTATTTAAATATTCTAATTCTTCAAAATGTGAATTAAACTCTTTTTTATCAATTTTTTGTACATTAAATATATATATATCAAGTGGTCTAGAAGCTGTTATTTTACTGTCTAATTGACGAAGTGAACCTGCTGCTGCATTTCTTGCATTTGCAAACAATTCTTCTTCGTTTTCTTCTCTTTCTTGATTCATTTGTTCAAAATCTTGTTTTGATATAAATACTTCCCCACGTACTGTTATATCTATATTTTCTTTTAATTTTTTAGGAATTGTTTTTACTGTTTTTAGGTTATTTGTAACATCTTCTCCAACTAGTCCATTTCCTCTTGTTGCACCTCTTACAAACTCTCCATTTTTATATTCTAATGCTGCAGATAAACCATCGATTTTGGTTTCTACAACATAACTTACTTCTTCTATTCCGTTTTCTTTTGCCTTTTGTTCTATTTTTTGAACAAAATCATCTATTTCTTCGAAACTAAATATATCTTGCAAGCTTTGAAGTGGTACTTCATGTGTTACTTTTTCAAACCCTTCTTTTACATGTCCTCCAACTTTTTGTGTTAAAGAATCTGTAGAAACAAATTCTGGGTAATCTTTTTCTAAATTTCTTAACTCTACCATTAACATATCATATTCAAAGTCTGATATTTCTGGTTTGTCATCATCATAGTATTTTTTTGCATGATATTCTACTGTTTTTCTTAAATATTCTATTCTCTCTTTTGCTTGCTTTTTATTCATTTCTTATGCTCCTTAATGTAATTTTTTGTTAAAATTTTTTATTATAATGATTTTTTTCTATTATATACAATTTTACAAAAAAATAAAAGGAATTAACTAAAATTCCTTTTATTTTTTATTTTATTGATCTGCTTTTGCAAATATTATTAATCTTGCACTACTATCATCTGTACATGTTGATAATGTAATTTCAGGATTTCCATTTGTATCTCTTTGGTAGAATGATGTATCTTCTGGTGTTGTTTCAAATTTATTGTATATTGTATAAGATACCTTTTTGCCGGTATAATCTGTAACATAAATTTTATCACCATTATTTAATTTTTTATTGTTTGAGAAAAATACTCCATTTCTGTAGTTATGTCCTATTATTACAGTATTTCCTGGTTGATTTAGTCCAGCTCCATAAAGAATTACTACAGATGTTTCTAGTGATTTTTTATTAAATTCTTCTAACACTGGATATTTAAAGTTGATTTTTGGAATTTCCATTGTTCCATTTACAACATAACCTTTGTATGTTTTTTTAGTTCTCTTGCTACTTCCAGTTGTATTTGATTCTTCTATTTCATCTAATGGATTACTTCCATCACTATCACTATTTTGTGTTTCGTCGTCTGGAGTTTGGTCATCTCCTTGGTAACTATCAACAAACTCTGCTGTTTCGTTTGTTATTGAATTTTTTTGAAATACTTCTATTCCCCAAAATACTAGTAGTCCAATTATTGCTATAATTACTATTACTAAAACTATTGTTAAAAGTTTATTATATTTACTTTCAAACATGGTTTTTACCTCCTACATTTTCTTTTGCTAACTATTTTTATTATACCATATTTTTTTATATAATGATATAGTTTTATACAATTTTGTCGCCAAATTTTTCGCCAGCAAGTATATGAAAATGTAAGTGCATAACCTCTTGTCCTGCATCTTTTCCACAATTCACAATAACTCTATAGCCACTTTGTTTAAATCCTTTTTCTTGGGCTATTTTATTTATTACACCATATATTTTTCCAACAATTTCTTCATCTTCTTTTTCCATATGTGCTAATGACTCAATATGTTTTTTTGGTATAACCAATATATGTATTTTTGCTGCTGGATTTATATCATAAAACGCTAATATTTCATCATCTTCATAAACTTTATTTGATGGTATTTCACCTTTTATTATTTTACAAAATAAACAATCTTCCATTTTTCCCTCCAATTATTTTTCAATAACAGCTTTTATACGTCTTATTCCTGCTGAACTTGCTTCTTCTTTCTTTATTTTAAATTTTCCAATTTCACTTGTATTTGAAACATGAGGTCCTCCACATAATTCTTTAGATACATCTCCTATTGAGTATACTGTAACTATTTCTGGATATTTTTCTATAAACATGCATTCTGCTCCAGATTTTACTGCATCTTCTTTTTTCATTTCTTCACATGTTACCGGAATTGCTTCTTCAATCCATTTATTAACTAAGTCTTCTGTTTGTTTCTTTTCTTCGTCTGTCATTTTATGGTCACAGTTAAAGTCAAATCTCATTCTTTCTGTTGTAATATTTGAACCTCTTTGATGTGTATCTGGTCCTAATACTACTTTTAGTGCTGCATTTAATAGGTGTGTTGCTGTATGATATCTTGTCTCTATTTCACTATCTCCGGCAAGTCCACCTTTAAATTTTTGTGCTGAACCAAGTCTTGATTTTTCTTGATGTGCTTTAAATAGTTCATTAAATTCTTGCATGTCAACCTTCATTCCATTTTCTTTTGCAAGCTCACTTGTTACCTCTGGTGGGAAACCATATGTATCATATAGCTTAAATACAACTGCTCCTTCAATTTTTTCTTTGTTTTCTTGTTTTGCTTTATTAATTGCTTTTTGGAATTCTCTTTCCCCATGTGATAAAGTTTTTACAAATTTGTCTTTTTCTTCTATTATTGTGTTTTTGATAATTTCTTTGTTAATTTCTAATTCTTTGTACATTTGCTTTAAGTTTTCCACATAAATGTCTATAAGTGTTGAAATCTCGCCTAAATCTATTTGTAATTTATTCATATGTCTTACCATTCTACGAATAAGTCTTCTTAATACATAGCCTCTATCTACATTGCTTGGTCTTCCACCATCAGATATTATCATCATACTTGAACGCAAATGTTCTGCTATTATTCTTCTGCTTTCTATATTATCAACCTTTTGTAGTTCTAAAAGTTTGTCCATTACTGGTTTAAATAGTTCTGTATCAAATGGTGTTTCTTTTCCTTGTAGTAACATTGCCATTCTTTCAAGTCCAAGTCCTGTGTCTACATTCTTTTGGGCTAATTTTGTATAGTTTCCATTTTTGTCTTTAAAATATTCCATAAATACATTATTCCATATTTCAACATATTTACCACAGTCGCAACTTGGCTGGCAGTTATCTGAACATGCTGGTTTTCCTGTATCGTAAAACATTTCTGTATCTGGTCCACATGGCCCTTCTTCTCCTGCGATCCACCAGTTGTCATCTTTTCCATAATAATAAATATGGCCATCTAATATTCCGGCTTTTTTCCAGCAATTAGCTGCCACTTCATCTCTTGGGCAATCTTCATCACCTGCAAAAACCGTTACTGATAATTTTTCTACTGGTATTTGTAACTCTTTTGTTAAAAAATCAAAACTCATTTGAATTGATTCTTCTTTAAAATAGTCACCAAGTGACCAGTTTCCTAGCATTTCAAAGTATGTTAGATGTCTATTGTCTCCAACTTCTTCTATGTCGTTTGTTCTTACACATTTTTGATAGTCTGTAAGACGTGTTCCTTCTGGGTGTTTTTCTCCTAGTAAATATGGTACTAATGGTTGCATTCCTGCTGTTGTGAATAATACTGATGGGTCGTTTTCTGGTATTAACGGTGCTGATGGTATTATTTTGTGTCCTTTTGATTCAAAAAATTTTAGGTATTTGTTTCTTATTTCTATTGCTTTCATAATTTCTAACTTCCTTCCTCATTTTTTCAAATTTATATTGTTTTTTATTTGCCTTTTAAGTATTCTACTAATTTTTCTATTTCAAAAATGTATTCTTCTTTTATTTCTTTGTATATTTGTCTTGAGCTATCTTCATCATATAAATGTGATAAAGAATTTCTTGCTAACATCATTTTAATCCAAGTTTCACCATTTTCTATAATGTTATGTGCAAAGCTTTCCTTAATTACTTCCCTTGGGCTTCCAGTGTTTACTGAAATTCCTAGATATTCTAAATAATCTTTTAATGTTTTCCATGCAAGTTCAAATGTGAATTCATATCTATGTAATGTGCCATCTATTGTTATTTCATTTTCCTCTTGTTGTAATGCTTCTTTTAATCTATTGGTTGCATTTATTAGATCTTGTTTTCTTTCCTCAAATCTTTTCATTAAATTTCTACTCCTTCTTTTTGGACTTCATTTAAAAATTCTTTTTTGGTATTTTCATTTATAAATACTAAATCTATTTTATAAATTGTATCTAACATATCAAATTCATTTCGTATTTTATATTCTTCTTCTTTTGGCACATTAAGAAATATTGCTATATCAATGTCTGATGTGTTTTTATAAGTATTTTTTACTCTTGAACCAAATATTTTAAATTTATATTCGTTATGTTTTTTTGCAATTGTTTTGATTTCTTTTATTGTTTTTTCAGGTAATCCAAATTCCATTTTTATTTCCTTTTTTGTTTTTTCTTATTTTACTATAATATAACACAAAAAGCAAGAAAATTTCTTGCTTTTTCGTATATACCTAAGCTATTAAATAAATATTTTATTAATTTTCTTCCTCCCTGCATTCTTTACTGTGGAGCTCATACCCACTTCCAATAAATGTCTACCTATTCTAATTACATGCTTTCAGTTATTTTTATATAAAGTACGATACGAAAACCAAGGCTAACATTTGTACCACTAACTGTAGAGTCTCCGCTACAAAAAACAACCGGGTTGTAAGAGCCATTGCTGCCAAAGCTCCCTCCACGCATAACAGCGAACGTATAATTTTTATTATCATCATTATTCTTTCTTATCTTTGTTTCTGTTGTCCATTCCCACATATTTCCTGCTAAGTCATATATATTATTTGTTCTTGTATTATCACTTGATCCTGTTGCTATTTCTATTCTTCCATCAGCAGTGTAATAATTGCTTACTGCATCTTCCGCACCTTCTGGCTTTGTTGCGTTTTCTGGCACTGTCTCACCTGTTTTTCTTCCTACTTTCATTCCATTTTCATCATTTACTATACCATAACTATATTTTTCTTTACCCCCTTTCCAAAAATACCAATTTGATAATACTTCATCCTTTTGTTTTGTTAAGTAAAGATGTTTTGCATACAATGTTCCTTTTGGTATTGTAAATGTTGAATTATAGTAATTTCCATAACTCGTGC
>ERZ772819.1464-NODE-1464-length-18852-cov-10.422195_pt1 | contig 18852 bp, 19 predicted proteins | sample MGYA00580860_ERZ772819 | MGnify/ENA primary metagenome ERZ772819 (study PRJEB29015, sample SAMEA2737683) | human gut metagenome | biome: human gut; feature: human-associated habitat; material: faeces | place: China | collected 2012 ...
CTTCCCCTCATGAATGAGGGGTTAGGGGAGTTGAGAGTGTCGCAGACACTTTTTTAAAATAGACAGCCGCATCCTCTGCTTTTTCTGACGCTTTCAGGATTTCCCCAAGACCGCGGCAAGCACAGCCGATGGAGATAGGATCGTTCGACTTTTCAGCAAAATCTAAGGCAGAAAGCATGTTTTTTTCTGCGGGAGAAAAATCATGAAGTTTCATGGAAACATAGCCCTGCTCGTAGAGATTTGCGGAGCGGGCAAGTGCATCATCCGGGAAAAATAATTGTCATGGTCGGTGGAAGGAATCTTTGCATAACATTCTTTATAAAGCGTTTCTGCATCAGTGTAATTGCCTGCGTCAAATAATGACCAGGCTTTCGATAGGGTTTCGGTCATGGAAGTCTCCTTGTTTCTTATATTAGTCATATTCAAAAATACCCTGTATTGCGTCTGAAACATTCATAATCATATGATAAGGGACGCGGTCGATACGTTTGCAGCTTCTGGCGGAAGGGTCAATTAGCTTCAATTGCTCACATATAGCAGTTCCTGAGGTGTCTTTGACACCGCGTACTTTTATGTGAAGAGGACCTTCTGCATAATTCTCTAAAAGTGGGCAGACGTGAAAAACACCTGTTTTTTTAATAAATTCATTTTTACTTACAACAAGCATTGCATCTTTTAAATTAGAAATTTTGATAATATCTCCCTGCGAAAAATTCATCATAAAATTTCCTTTCCGACAGGTTCTCCCCAATCATAATCACAAATTGAAATTTCCCCGTTGTATTCAGCAACGCGTTCCTCAAATGTTTTGTGTTTAAATGCTTTTTTCAAAACAATCGAATCATCAATTACTTCAATTTGTAAAGTATCTGAGACATGGAGTCCAAGTTTTTCAAGAATATTCTTTGGAATACGTATTCCCTGACTATTTCCCCATGTTTTGATGGCAACCTGATCGCTCATAAATATTCACTCCTTTAAAAAAGATATTGTTGATCATGAAGCTTAGTTTCATAATCGATATCTACACGCACTTCATGCGACGGTCTTTGTTATATAGTATTAACTGTATATACATATATTATATCGAATAGTATCAAAGGTCAATATGTAATCAAATAGTTAATTTAACTGACAAAATTTCTCAACAACAATATCTCTTCCTTGTATCCCCAATATCATGTGCTATAATTTTCCTGAGATTAGTTACAACTAACCTAGATGTCAAAAATGGCTGTTGCCAAATATGTTTTTTGAAAAAGGGGAGACTATGTCAGAGGAAGAGAAAAAATTTTTGGAGATCGTTGACCTGAAAAAAGGTTTTGGAAGTGGAGAAACACGTCAGGAAGTATTGCGCGGAATGAACTTTTCCGTGGCAAAAGGAGAGTTCTGTGTTCTGCTTGGACCGTCCGGTTCGGGAAAATCAACTTTATTAAATATTATCGGAGGAATCGATAGTGCCGATTGCGGTTACATCTCGATCAACGGTGATAAGCTCGAAGATATGAGTGAGAAGAAACTAACCCAATACCGCAGAAAACATCTTGGCTATGTATTTCAGATGTACAATCTGATCGCCAATCTGAACGTGAAGGAAAACATTGAAGTCGGAGCGTATCTTTCCGACAATGCGCTGGATATCGATGAGCTGTTACAGACACTTGGACTTTACGAACACCGGTACAAGCTGCCGAATCAGTTGTCCGGTGGTCAGCAGCAGCGTGTTTCCATCGGTCGTGCGATCGTGAAAAACCCGGATATCCTGCTCTGTGATGAGCCAACCGGAGCTTTGGATTATAACACCTCCAAAGAAATTTTAAAACTGATCGAAGATGTAAACAAAAAATATGGAAATACGATCATCATGGTAACACACAACGAGGCAATCAAGAACATGGCAGATCATGTCATCAAACTTCGTGATGGAGCCGTGCGCCATAACGAGAGGAACGAGCACAAGATTTCAGCAGCAGATCTTGAGTGGTAAGGAGTGTGGCAGTTATGAAAAAGAAAAAAATTAAAAATCCGCTCATCAAGCGCATTCCGCGTGAATTGCTCGGTGACTGGAAAAAATATCTTGTGGTGGCATTATTCCTCATTCTTACAATTGGTTTTGTTTCCGGTATGTATGTTGCAAATGAGAGTATGCTCGTTGCAGCAAATGAGGGTGTGACAAAATACAAGTTAGAGGATGGACATTTTGAGCTGAACAAAAAGGCAGATGAGACGTTACTCGCTGCTATCGAGACAGGAATAAAAGCGGACGTCAAAAAGTATTATCTTGACAAAGCGAAAAAAGAGCTGGACGAAAAGCTGGATGAAAAGGCTTATCCGGAAGCCTACGACAAGGCATGGGATAAAATCGTAGAGGAAATCGATGATAAATATGCTGACGCAGAAGAAAAATATGAGTTAAATGATCCTGATTTTACAGAAGTTCCGGTAAAAGTATATGAGAACTTCTTCCGAAATGAGGAGGAAGATTACAACAATGACGGCGAGGCAGAAGGAAACATCCGTGTCTATGCGAAAAACGATAACGTGGATCTTGCCTGTCTGCTTGACGGAGCATTTCCGGAAAAAGCGGATGAGATTGCAATTGACCGTATGCATGCAGACAATGTCGGAGTCAAAGTGGGAGATGAGATTTCTGTCAGCGGGCAGAGGTTCAAAGTTGTCGGACTGATCGCCTATGTCAATTATGCGACACTGCATGAGAAGTCAACGGATATGATGTTTGATGCGATCAAATTCGATGTGGCTATGGTCACACAGGAAGGATTTAATAGTTTACATAAAACTGTTCATTATTCTTACACATGGAATTATGTGGATACTCCTGCAGATGAAGTGGAGCAGAAAGCAAAATCCGATGATTTCATGAAAGCACTGCTCACACAGGTTGTGTGTGCTGACATAGAGTTAGAGGACTATATGCCGCGCTATGCAAATCCGGCTATTAATTTTGCAACGGATGATATGGGTTCAGACAAAGCTATGGGTGGTGTTTTACTGGATATTTTGATCGTGATCATTGCATTTATTTTTGCAGTGACCATCAGCAACACGATCGTGAAGGAGGCTTCTACGATCGGAACACTGAGAGCTTCCGGTTATACGAGAGGTGAACTGGTCAGACATTATATTTCCATGCCGGTGATCGTGACACTTCTCGCAGCGTGCGTTGGAAATATCCTCGGCTATACCGTATTTAAAAATGTGGTTGTCGGCATGTATTATAACAGCTACAGTCTTCCGACTTATCAGACAGTCTGGAACCCGGATGCCTTTTTCAAGACAACGATCATTCCGGTTGTTTTAATGCTTGCGGTCAATCTTGTCGTCATTATAAAAATGATGAGGCATACACCATTACAGTTTTTGCGTCATGATCTGAAAAAAACAAAGCGTAAAAAAGCAATGCGCCTGCCAAAATGGAGCTTTTTAAGCCGTTTCCGCCTGCGTATCATGTTCCAGAACGTGACGAATTACCTGATTTTATTTGTGGGTATCTTGTTTATCAGCATTATGCTTGCAATGGCGGTCGGTATGCCGGAGACGCTCGACTATTACAAGTCCAATGTTTCAGATATGATGTTCACGAACTACCAGTATGTGTTAAAGTCTTATGAGAATGAGGATGGAGACATTATCACAACGGATAATAAGGATGCAGAGAAATTCAATATGACATCTCTGCAGCATAAGAGTGATACGTTAGATGAGGAGATTTCTGTCTACGGAATCGAGGATGACAGCCGGTATGTGAAAATCAGTGACCTGTCTGCCCTGAAAGGAAACGAGGCATATATTTCTGCTTCCTATGCAGATAAATACAGCCTGAGCGTGGGCGACACAGTGGTTCTTGACGAAAAATATGAGAACAAACAGTATGAGTTTGAGGTTGCAGGAATCTATGATCACAGTCAGGCGCTGGCAGTATTTCTGTCCAATGAGCAGTATTGTGAAATCTTTGACATGGACAGTGATGCATTCACAGGCTATCTCTCGGATTCAGAGATCACAGATATTGATGAGGATGAGATCGCAACCGTCATCACAGAACACGACATTACGAAAATGTGTGACCAGCTCGATCATTCCATGGGCTCTTATATGACCTACTTCCAGTATCTGTGCATCCTGTTATCCGCAGTATTGATTTACCTGCTCACGAAGCTGATCATCGAGAAGAACGAAAATGCAATTTCCATGACAAAAATCCTGGGCTATGAGAACCGGGAGATTGCAAGTTTATATCTGTTGTCCACGACCATCGTTCTTGTGGTGATCGATGTTGTCAGCGTGATTTTAGGTGTCGTCATCATGAAGGCTGTCTGGAGGATCATGCTCTTTTCCTACAGTGGATGGTACGCTTTCCGCATAAGCACGATGGGCTATGTGAAAATGTTCCTGTTTATCCTGATCGGATATCTGCTTGTCATGGTATTGGATTTCAGAAGGATCAAGCGTATTCCGATGGATCAGGCACTGAAAAATGTGGAATAACAGGAAAAATATAACCTGACAGGAGAGCGTAGAAATCACATAAAAATTAAAGTGCACATGGCAATTGTACCATAAAGCAGCTGCCGGAAATGGGAGCATCCACAACCTGGATGTTCCCATTTTGCTTTTCGGTAAGTTCCTTTGCAATGCAGAGTCCGAGTCCAAAGTGTTCTCTGTCGGTATGGGCATCGTCGGCGCGGTAAAATCGTTCGAAAATATGGGATTTCTTTTCCTCTGAAATTCCACATCCGGTATCTTCGAATAGAAAACAAAGCATTTCATTTTCAGCATGGCAGGAGAGTGTCACTTTTCCACCGGATGGTGTGTAACAGAGTGCATTATCCACGATAATGGAAAAAATCTGTTCTGTGCGGTGGATATCACAGAAGCAGTCCGGGAGAATTTCTTCCGGCAGAGTGAGGATAAGGTGAAGCCCGTTTTTCTTTGCCAGTGGTTCGAACTTTTCATAAGTGTCTAAGAGCAGCAAATCCGGCTGACAGGCTTCCGGTTTGATGGTGAGCGTGTCAGCATCCGAATTTGCGAGCAGCAGCATATCGTCGATCAGACGTTTCATGTGGACGGTCTCCTCGGACATCAGATGGAGAAAGTGGTTTCGTTCCTCTTCATTTGAACATTTTTCAACGGATTCCAAGCCGGAGCGGACAACCGCTAATGGGGTGCGTAGCTCGTGGGAGGCGGAGGCGATGAATTGTGTCTGCTTTTTCTGTGCAGTTTCGACTGGTTCTAACATTTTTCGGATGAAGAAGTGGAAAAAGAGAAACAGCAGTAAAAATGCGGCAATATTTGCAATGATCACGATAATTCTTAACGACAGCATCTGGTGAGACTGTTCGGCGAGCGAGCGCAGGATCAGAAAGTTTAAGTAGCTGTCGCCTTTTGGGATACTGCCGACGGATGCAATGTAGGGAATGTTATCGCCGGAGTTGAACTGATATTCCGTATGCGAGGAAAGCCTTTTATTTTTCGTGAAAAAAGGAGGGTTCCCGGTAAGCTCTTCTGCGGCGAGAAGTGCATTTTCACATAATTGCTCGTCTGCAGTTGTCTGATGATACTGGTCATAAAAGAGTGGAGTCCCATTCTCATAAAGATAAATCTGGATAGAACTGTTTTCCTGTAACTGGTTTAACCACTGGTGTGAGATGACATCCTGCTCCTGCAAATGGGAAATGACAGAACTTGTCTCTGTGAGAAAAGCGGTTTCGTTTCCCTGCTTTATATTTTTTTTTGCAACAAAAACACACAGAGCACTTAAGGCAAGGAGAATGATCTGTGTGACGCAGGTACAAAATAAGGTGAGTTTGCGATGCAAAGCCTGATAGGTTGTGCCGGAAAAGGTGAAGTGTGGAAACATGAGAAACCTCCTGATAATGTACATAAAGCAGATAGTGAAAAAAGGTATCTGTAAATTGCAATAAGGATAAAATAATTGAAAAGTAACGGCAGCTATACAGAAGCTTCATGATCTTATATGGAAAATCAGGGATCAGGAGGAAGCCAGCGTATATCCAACACCGCGGATGGTTTTTAAGGCAAGCGTGCTTCCAACGTAGGAGAGCCGCTTGCGCAGATAATGGATGTAAGTATCGAGGTTACAATCCTCCACTTCTGCATCCACGCCCCAGACACGGACAAGAAGAACTTCACGGCGGATGACGAGCTCAAAACTTCGCAGAAGAACTTCAAGCAATCTGCCCTCACGACCGGAGAGCCGGATGGAGCCAGTAGATCCACTTAGCAGTCTCGCGTTGCAGTCATAACTGATGTCGCAGATGGTAAGTAAATTGTCATCTTCCCATTTGCCGCTGCGTCTGCCGAGGGAGCGGATGCGGGCGGTCAGTTCTTCGAAGGCGAATGGTTTTACAATGTAATCGTCTGCACCGGCATCCAGCCCTTCAATCCGGTCGTAAAGTTCGCCGAGGGCGGTGATCAGTATGACAGGCGTGGAAATTCCGGTCTGTCTAGCTTTTTGCAGCACGAGCAGACCATTCATAGTCGGGAGCATGCGGTCGAGCAGGACAATGTCGTGCGCGTCCTGTAAGAAGAGGTCAAGACCGTCTCTTCCGTCGTGGCATACATCCACCTCATAAGCTTCCTGCTCCAACTGAAAACGCAGGGTTTCACAAAAATTCAGATCATCTTCGATCAATAAAATACGCATAATAATGTCTCCTGAGATTTATAAGGATGAGTATAGCATAGAAATCTTAGAAAAATCTTTAAATTATAGATTATTTTGAAATGTAACAGATAAATTATTACTTAGCAGGAGTCTGTATAAATTCAAGTTTTAATTGCATACCAAGTCCACGTGCAAGTTTTTTGACCATACTTAAGCTTGGATTTCGTGTACCATTTTCGATGCGGCTGATATCAGCCTGCGTAATGCCGGTTCTGGCAGATAAATCTTTTTGGGTGAGGTTTTGTTGTAATCGGGCATCAATCATTGCCTGGATAATATCATATTCCGGTTGCAAAGCGTCATATTCTGATTTGATTTCAGGATTTTGCAGGACTTTCTTTTTGTAATCTTTATAACTGCTCATTACGATGCCTCCATTCATAATCAGTTTTATATTTTTTGGCGAGGTCAATAGCGGATTTAGGAGTTTTGTTTGTCTTTTTTATAATCCCATTTGTCAGAATGATTTTTTGACCTATAATAAAAAAATAAAATACTCTGTTAATATCAGAACCATGTTTGGTGCGAAGTTCAAATATTCCATTTTCAAGAGGTTTAGAATAAGGTTCTCTTAATAATGGACCATTTGTTTCTAATAAATCAATTGTCCGTAATGTTTTTGCAAGGAATTTAGAATCCAGAGAATCTAAAAAATCCTGAACAGGACATTTGCCATCTGCCGTATCATAAAAGATGATTTCGTACAATAGTATGCCTCTTTCCGTTAATATTATAGTATGTTGAAAACAACATATTGTCAAGATGCTAGTTTTTCTTCTCTACAAGTTTTTCCATTTTAGCCTTATAAGCCATTAATCGTAACAGATAATCAGGCATTTTGCGGTTTCCAAGTTCCCAGTCCTGAAGTGTCCGGTAAGGAATTTCAAAATATTCGCAAAATTCTCTGCGCGTCATGCCAGTACTTGTTCTCAATTCAATTAAATATTCTCTGCTATCCATAAAAACCTCCTGATATAATATGACGTTTGTTTTTGATCCAAAGATATTTGAAAATTCAGCGTGGCGTGCACCTGTAGAGAAAGTAACAATCATACATGAAATGCACACATTGCGTATAATTTTACGTATTATAACACACGCAAAGCGTATATACAATATAAAAAATAAAATTAAAAATAACAATTAAAGCCAAATTTAAAGATTTTTCTAAGATTTCTTCTGTAAGATAAAATCAGAAACGCAAAATAAAAAAGAAAGGTCATAAAAACAAAATGAAAAATGCAAAGATAAAAAACAGGCAAAAACTAAGCATGTCAGTTGTCACAATGGTTTTAGTTCTTCTGATGACATTGATAGCAGGAATGTTCACCAGCTGCGGAAAAAATACAGACGGAAGCACAGATGGAACAGAAAGCAACAGCGCGGGTGGCAACGGCAGCGCAGGAGGCGGCAAAGGAAGATTTATTGAATCAAAAGTAGCACTTCCAGAAGAGATCAATAGCATTTTACAGTTCAAAGCCCTGTCGGATGGAACACTTGAAATCGTAGGGCAGGATGCAGATTATAGCATCTATGTGGTAAAAAGCAGTGATGGAGGCGGAAACTGGGAGACAACACCGCTGAAAGATATCTCTTACAGCGATGTCGCAGTCGCAGAGGATGGAACAGTTGCGTTTCTTGATTACACAGAAAACGGATTATGTCCGGTTACAATTGTGGACGCGGACGGAAGCACACATACATTTTCAATTGAAATGCCCGCAGAAGATGCCTTTGTATCAGTTGCAGCATTTGACAGTAACAAACAGCTGATCGTACGCGATACATTGGGCGGTTTGTATGGAATTGACTGTACAGATGGAAGCAAAACAGTGACATTTGAAATCGATGAGGATACCTATATTCCTTATTTTGATGTGGTTGGAACGAATTGCTATATCGTCACAAGTGACAAGGTGCTTTGCTATGACACGACAACCGGAAAAGAGACGGACGAGCTGACCGCATTGACTGAGCAGATCTGCTCAGATGATAACCTCGTTTATCGAAATACCGATACCGGACTTCCGGTGACGTTTGCAAAAGCGGAGAATGATAACAGTATTATTTTTGCAGATTATAAAGGAATTTTCCACTATACAACAGGTGGAGCAGTTGTGGAGGAGCTGGTACAGGGCGAGCAGACTGCATTGAGCAACAGCGGTGCGATTTTTTACGGAGTGTATATGCAGGATGAGACGCATCTTTTTGTGGCAGGAAATAACGGAATGGAGGGTGCACTCTACAGCTACACCTACGATGCAGACGCGTCTGCCAACCTGAATCAGGAACTCAATATTTATGCATTGCAGGATTCCGATACGCTGCGTCAGGCAGTCAATATTTTCCGTCAGCAGTATGCAGATATTTATGTAAACCTTGAAATTGGCATGACGGATGATAATGGAGTGACGTTAGAGGACGCATTGAAGACGTTGAGCACGGATATCCTGGCAGGAAATGGACCGGATGTGCTTATCTTAGATGGAATGCCGGTGGACAGCTATGTGGAAAAAGGAATTTTAACAGATATCAGTGATGTTGTGGATGAGGTAAAGGCTTCGGATGGACTTGTGGATTCCATTGTGAAAGACAGCACAAAGGATGGAAAGATATATGCGATTCCGACACGTTTCTTAGTATCATTTATCACGTCAGATCAGCAGACGGTAGATGCAGGAAAGTCCACGCAGGCACTTGCAGACCGCATCGAAACCCTGGCAAAGGACAAAAGTACGACTTATGTGGTACAGCAGAAGATGGCGGAAGAGTTACTGCTTGATTTTTACAATGTAGATTCCAAAAACTGGGTAAAAGAGGACGGAAGTCTGGATGAAACGAAAGTTTCCGATTATCTGACACAGGTGAAACGTATTTATGATGTGGATGATCACAGCGATATTGAATCCTATGGCAATTTTTTTGAGAGCGGAATGTGCGATGGATACCGTTATGGAACATTAGACAGCATGGATTTATTTGCAGAGAGATGTAAAGTAGAATTTGGAACCATTGCAGATGTCGAGGATTTCCAGTTGATGTTGAGCGCCGGTACGACGGACGGAGCGGTTTATGGGGTGTTGTCGAATGGTGGAACTTCTTCTTATGTCCCATTTTTACAGGCAGGTGTGGTATCTGGAGGCAATGAGGATGCAGGGAAAGCGTTTGTGAAAACATTGCTCGGCAAGGAGGCAGGAGCTTCCAGCAACGGAATCCCGGTGAATGAGGCAGCTTTAAAGGATCAGATCAATGCATTGATGGGACGGACGGAAACAAGCATGGCATTTAACAGGGATGGAAGCGACAAAATGTATACGATTGAATACCGCTCCATGACACAGGAGGAAGCAGATGCGATTTTAGCGCAGCTGGAAGCAGTGGAGCAGTCAGCACTCACAGACCGTACGATCCAGAATCTTGTGATCGAACGGGGAACAAGCTATGTAAAAGGAGAGCAGAACCTCGAAGAAACGGTAAAAGAGATCACGAAGAAAGTGAATCTGTATCTTGCAGAGCAGCAGTAAAAAAGGAAGAGGATGGGAGATTGCAGCAGGCTATGAGAAAGGCATGAGGATGAAAAAACATAAAATCAGAAAAAAGCGAAATCCCGGCTGGTATTTTCTGTTGCCCGAATTTCTGGGAGTATCGGTGTTTGGACTGATCCCATTTGCAGATGTGGTGCGGCGCTCTTTTTTCCAGACCGTGGATGGCAGTTTCGTCGGGATCAGTAACTACGTGCAGGTGATAAAAAATGATGCGTTTAATCTTGCAGCGAAAAATACACTGCGTTTTGTGGTCACCTGTATTCCATGCCTGTTGCTATTATCGCTGATCCTGGCAATGCTGTTGCAGCAGGTTTTGATTTTGGCAGAGAAAAAGAAAAAACATCGGAATGTGACGATGGAACAGTTTTACCGGGGCAGTGCAGCGGCACTTAAAAGTATGTATCTGCTTCCGATGGCAATCCCGGCGGCAAGTGTGGTCGTACTGTGGAAGATTCTTTTTGACAGCCACGGATTTGTGAACAGTGCGATCCATGCGCTGTCAGGAATGAGCGGAATCGGGCAGATTTTAAACGTTTTGTCGGTGCAGGAGGTAGACTGGATGAACACCGATGCCGCATTTGGAATCCTCGTATTCAGCTATGTCTGGAAATATTTAGGATACGATATTGTGCTCTGGATGGCGGGGCTTTCTGCAATCCCGCAGGGGATTTATGAGGCGGCAGATATGGACGGAGCCGGAAAATGGAAAACGTTTTTCTATATCACACTTCCGAATCTCCGCCCGGTGGCATTTACCGTTGTCATTTTGTCGGTTTTAAATTCATTTAAGGCGTTCCGGGAGGTTTACATGGCAGCGGGCAGCTATCCACAGGAAAATATTTATCTGTTGCAGCATGTGTTCAACAACTGGTTCCAGACGCTCTCGGTGGATAAGATGGCGGCGGCATCTGTGATGCTCGCGTTTGTAATTGCGGTGTTTGTGCTGTTACTTGAGCGAAGCTGGGAGAGAGAAGGATAATGAACAGAAAACATCAGATAAAGAGGAAGATGTACAATATAAATACAGAAAGAAGAATCTCATGAAGAGAATAATAATAACAGGAATACTGATTCTGGCGGCAGGCTTGTGTCTTGCTCCGGTTCTCTTTCTGCTTGTCGGCACTTTTATGGGAAACCGTGAAATCTACACGTGCATCGCACCTGCACTCGGAAAGGGAGATGGGCTTGCTATCTGGCATCTTCTGCCACAATACCCGACGTTGCAGAATGTTGTGGAGCTTCTTTTCGATTCACCAGAATATTTTCAGATGTTCTGGAACTCGATTTTTTACACGGGGGCAATTCTGGCAGGGCAGATGCTTTTTGGCATGCCGGCAGCGTGGGGGCTGGCGCGGTATTCTTTCCGCGGAAGAAAAACAGTTTACCGGCTGTTCATTCTCGTGATGATGATGCCGTTTCAGGTCACGATGTTGTCGCAGTATCTGGTGTTAAACCGTCTGGGAATGCTGGACAGACCGCAGGCAGTCGTTTTGCCCGGAATTTTTGCAACGTTTTCCGTCTTTATTATGTACCGCTTTTTCCGTGGAATACCGGAAAATGTCATGGAGGCGGCACGTATGGACGGGGCGGGAGAATTCCAGATTTTTTTGCGGATCGGCATACCGCTTGGAAGTCCGGGCATCCTGTCGGCACTGGTATTTTCGTTTTTGGACTGTTTTAGCATGTTAGAGCAGCCGATGACGTTTTTGAAAACAAAAAGTCTCTGGCCGTTGTCACTTTTTCTGCCGGAGATCACGAGCCAGAACGCAGGATTTTCACTCTGTGCATCACTGGTGACGATCCTGCCCGCAATGTTTGTTTTTCTGGCAGGACAGGACTATCTGGAGCAGGGAATTGCGATGGCGGGAGCGAAGGAATAGTGCAGGAGCAGAATGTAATTGAGAATATGAAAAATATAAGAAAAAACAAAAATTCGGAAAATGAAATAGCAGTAACCGGAAAATCGGGAATTTTCTGGTTAAAAGGGCTGGCTGGTTTACTTGCGGTCATGCTGGTTTTCACGATTGCATCGCGGGTGGTGGCATCCATCACTGTCCCTCAGGTAACGGCATCAGCTCCGTCATCCGGAAAGATCGAGCACACGGTTATGGCATCGGGAACCGTGGAGGCAGGCGGCGAGAAAGCGATTGTCACAGAGGAAGGAATTCTGGTTGCACAGGTCAATGTGCATACGGGAGAAAGCATCGGGGAAGGAGAAACTCTTTTTGCACTTGATATGGACAGTCTGGAAGATCAGATTTATGAGCTGCAGAACCAGATCAAAAAGCTTCAGCTTGAAAATGATTCCCTGAAGAAAAATAAAGCGCAGACAGACGCAAAGCAGCAGCTGGAGTTAAAGCGTGCGCAGGAAGATTATGAGGAAACGATAGCGAAGAATACAGTTTCCGATGGGAAGGCAAATGAGGCATTGCAGAAAGCGGCGGATGCGAAAAGTCAGGCAGAGAAGGAATTAAACAGTGCGAAGGATGCACTCGCACAGGCGGAGAAGGAGCTGAATGCAGTCAAAGAGGAACTGCAAAATGTGAAGGATGCAGCTGCGGCAGAGCAAAGTAAAGATACCGCAGATCAGACAGGCGAAGCAGAAAAGAAAGATACAAATTCAACCATAACACAGAAGCTCCAGCAGTTAGAAGAAACTGTGCAGGAAAAGCAGAACACATACGACACAATTCAGGCAAAAGTTACTGAAAAGCAGGCGGCACTTGACTCTGCCAGCGTCGCATTAGAGGAGAAGCAGGAACAGCTGGAATCCAATACAAGTACTGCAGAGGATGCAAAGAAAGCCGCAGAGCGCGCGGTAGAAGATGCAGGTCTGTCTGCAGACATCGATCACACGCAGGAAATCAACGCCATTTCTTTAGAGCAGTTCCAGAAACAGTTAGAAAAGCTGAAAACCCTAAAGCAGCAGAACGGAGAGATAACTGCACCATCCTTCGGGATTATTACAAAAGTATGTGTGGAAACCGGGCAGAAAACAACAGACACGGCGGCAGTTGTCATGAGCGATGAGCAGAGCGGACTTTTTTTTACTACGACAACGGACAGCAAAAACAGGGAATATCTCTCAGTGGGAGATAATGCAACGATTACCGGTGTCGGTAAGGAAACATCTGATTGCAGCATTGTTTCCCTGGAAACATCGAAAGACGGAAGCAGCATAAAAGTGTCAATTGCTATGCAGTGGGATGATTTCTTGCCGGGTGAGAGCGCACAGATGACTGCCACAAGAAAATCGGAAAGCTATGATTACCTTGTGCCGGTTACAGCCGTTTGGCAGGAAAATAACAAAGCGTATGTGTTACTCTTAGAGACGGAAAATACAGTGCTCGGAGAGCAGTATATCGCGAGGAAGGCGGAAGTGCAGATTTTAGATAAAAATAGCAGTTATGCAGCGGTAAGCGGAAACTCACTGAGTGCGGACTGCCAGATCATCACAGATTCTGATCGGACGGTTGGAAACGGGGATGTTGTGCGGATGACGGAGTAAGGACAGAACAATGAAAAAAATAAGTTACGGAAAAGGGATTGCAAGTCTGGCTTTTGGATTATTTGGAGCTGTATTTTTGGTATTTGCATACGTCTATCATAATAAAACGGAGGATTTCTCCAATATCATCACAATCCAGTCTGGGGAAGACAAGTTTACCCAGAGCGAAATATCGTCAATCCGGCAGGATACGGCATCCGCAGAGACATTCACAGCGTGGACAGAGCGGAAAAATCAGGTAGTGAAAGCCGTTATAAACGAACGGAGCAGCAACGCGGATATTTTGTTACTCTGTGGAGATTCCCACTCCGTCCTTCCGTGGGGAAAGAATCTGCCGGAAAGCGACACAGAGGGCTGCATCCTAGGTGCATCCTTAGCGGAGCAGTTGTTTGGTGGAACAGAGGTGGAAGGACAGCAGATCCTATACAACGGAAGAGAGCTTACTGTGCGCGGTATTGTAAAAGAACCACAAAATATAATGCTATGTCAGAGCGCTGCAAACGATGAGACAGCTTCCGGAACACAAACTGGAAGCAACGGAAACCAGCAGACAGGCTCATCAGAAAATAATCAACAGGAAATCTGCTATGACAAAATCAGTCTGCTCTATACAGACAAGTCGAAAGCGATTAACAGGACTGCGGCAGAATTTATCAGCAGATATGGATTAGACGGTCAGATCCTTCATTACGAATACAAACGAAATCTAAGCTGGTTTACAGACTTGATTCCGGGAAAATGGTCCGATTTTTCCGGTTGGAAGGAGAATTTGAAAACACTGCAAAGTGATGAAAAAATATTAAAGCAGTGCGAGAAGAGCACGGTCGAAAGCCTTTATTTGGAATGGATCTGGAAAAGAAACAATTGTTTCCTGATGTGTCTGGTTATGGCAGAGTTGTTATAATAGCTCCAGAGGTGGTATATAAGTGAGAGGGGCACTGAAACTTGTAATTTGAAATACGTTATGTTAGTATAAATTACGTCAGTGAACATTTCTCACTGATACAGTTTTTAAATAACAGTATATTTTAAAAGTAAGACTCCGGAGGTTATCAGATACATGAGACATTGATATTTTTCTAATTCAATGATGGAAAAACTGGCATAGATCAAAGATGGCACAGTTTTTAAATCAGGTTACAGACAGATGTAATCTTTTTTTGGGTTACAAAAAAGAAGATCGGTCAATTGATTACGAATTAGAAAAAAGGAGATATCTCATGAAAAAATTAAAATTTGATAGTTATGACGGAGTCTGTTTTTTGAATGGACTTGTCTTTTTTGCGCCGGTTGCGTTGCTGGTAAGAACGCAGGCTGGTGTGTCGGAACACGTATTTTTCCTCCTTCAGGCATTATTGTCTGGCGTGATTTTTCTGGGGGAAATTCCAACAGGATTTATAACAGATAAAATTGGATACCGGAAATCCCTGATCTTGGCACAGGTGTTGCTGCTTGGCGCGAGAAGTTTATTGCTTGCAGCCTTTGTGAGCCGGTCGCTTGCACTGTTCGTCGTGGAGGCAGTTGTGGAGGGGACTGCGACGTGCTTTACTTCCGGAACGGGAAGCGCGTACCTGTACGATCTGTATGGGGAAAACGGATATCTTGTAAAAACAGCACATGCAGAAAACTTTGGAACAGCAGGTTTTATCATCAGTACAGTTGCGTATGCCGGGATTTATAAAATAAGCGGTATGGAAGGTTTACTGATTACAACTGTAGTCATGGATGTTATAGCGGTTGTGTGCTCGTTCTACCTGAGAAGTGAAAGCAGTAAAACCATAATTGCAGATAGAAAAGAAATGCGGCTTCAGGCAGACATCAGACAGCAGGAGAATAGCGGTGATACTATGCAGAAAAAGCAGGAAAAGGATTCGATACGGCAGATTTTAGCGATATTTAAAAACAAAAAAGCATTTCTGTTTGTGATTTCGCTGGCGATTTTCAGTATCGCATGGCTTCTGATCAACTTCTTTTATGTGGTAAAACTTGAAAACTGCGGTTTGCCGGTAGAATGGATGTCATTGATCATTTTGAGCTATTCAGCCGTACAGATGCTGTCAGAACCCATTTTAGGAAAATTGTCTGACGGAAAAAACGGAAAGTCCGGCAGGGGAAAACTGCCCGCAGTTACAGCTGCCGCAGCAGGGGTGGCATTTCTTTTTTTTGGAGTGGTAAAATTCAGGGCAGCCGTACTGCTTCTAATGCTGATATTGCCGTTGCTTTTAAATCTTCCGGAATATCTGCTGATGAATCTGGAAAATCAGTTTGTGGACGAAGCGGAGTGTGGCAGCCAGCGTGCGGCAATGCTGTCTGTACTTAATATGGGCGTGAATCTGGTGGAGATTCTGACGCTGTCAGCCTCAGCATTTTTGACGAAAATCGGAATCCAGTGGTGCTTTGTGTTTGTGGGATGCTTTCTGATGGCGATAGCGCTTCTATTTGCCAGAATACAAAAATAGAAGGAGCGAAAACCGCTTCCTCCTATCAAAATGATCCGTAATTTTACCATAGACCTAATACGTGTTGCATCAGCAAACTCATACAGGTAATACCGATCCAACAGCTGAATCCAAGAAGCAAAGGCTTGGCTCCTGTTTTCACTAATTTCACAATATTGGTATTCAGGCCAATTGCACTCATGGCAAGAACGATGAAAAACTTGCTCAAAGTTTTTAGCGGATTGAAAACAGCTGCAGGAACACCGAAGTTCACTGCTATTGTTGTAATAATGGATGCAATGATAAAATAGAGAATGAACATTGGAAAAATCTTTTTAAAATCCACTTTATTATGATCCGTTTGTTCCTTTCTGGTTCGAAGAAAAGCAAGGACAAGCGTGATTGGAATAATTGCCAGTGTTCTTGTAAGTTTTACGGTGACAGCTTTATCCAAAGTCGCCGAACCAAGGTTGTACATGGAATCCCAGGTGGAGGCAGCAGCGGTAACGGAAGAGGTGTCATTCACAGCAGTTCCGGCAAAAATGCCGAAAGCTTCTCCGCTTGTCTGGGAAAAACCGAGAACGGTGCCAAGCATAGGAAAAAATAAAGCGGCAAGCATATTGAAAAAGAAAATGACAGAAATTGATTGTGCAACTTCCTCATCATCAGCGTCAATGACAGGAGCAGTAGCTGCAATTGCGGAGCCTCCGCAGATCGAGGAACCTACACCGATGAGTGTGGAGATTTTTCCGGGAACATGAAGGATTTTATGTAATACCCAGGCAACAACAAGGGATGTTGTGATCGTTGCAAGAATGATTGGAAGCGATTGTTTTCCTGTCTGCAGGATGACAGAGAGATTCATTCCAAAACCAAGTAAAATAACAGCATATTGCAGGATCTTTTTGGACACAAATGTGATGCCGCTCTGTAGAGCAGATTTATCGCTGACCAATAATGTAATGACCATTCCTAGGAGGATCGCAAAGACAGGACCACCTACAATTGGGAAAATTTTTCCTAAAATCCAGCTTGGAATCGCAATCATCAGGCATAACAGCACACCTTTCCAGTTTTTTTTAATAAAATTCATATTCATAACCTCACTAAAAATATTTTGATTCTTACGGGTTCCTATGATAGCATAAACACATAGAGATGAAAAGTAACAAGCCAAAATAAAAGGAGCAGTCATGCAGACAAAAGGAAAGAAAAAAATCATAGATAATGCGGGAGCATTGCAGAAAAAATACGCATGGAAATCAGAGAAAATGCAGGATACAAAGAAAGCGCCGCAGGATACAAAGAAACAGGCAGCAGCCTGTCCGTATGCAAAAAAATGTGGCGGCTGTGATTATCAGGGAATGTCCTATGAACAACAGCTGCAGGAAAAACAGACCTATGTGCGCAAAAACATTGGGGATTACTGTAAAGTCCTGCCGATCATCGGAATGGAAAATCCGTATCATTACAGAAATAAAGTACACGCAGTGTTTGATGTGGAGCGCAGGGGAAAACATGCAAACGGCGGCAGACGTACCGCAGGCAACGGACATGCGAAGGCAGCACTGGGCGGCGTGATCTCTGGTGTATACAAGGCCGGAACCCATGAAGTCATCAATATTGATTCCTGTGAAATCGAGGATGAGTTATCGAGTGCGATCATCCGCGATATCAGAGGACTTCTTCATTCATTTAAAATAAAAACATATGATGAGGACACCGGATACGGTCTGCTTCGGCACGTTCTCGTGCGCCGCGGTTTTCACAGCGGCGAGGTGATGGTAGTGTTGGTGCTCGGTTCCCCGATTCTTCCATCCAAAAACAATTTTGTAAAAGCACTGCGGAAACTTCATCCAGAAATAACTACAGTTGTGGTTAACGTAAATGATAAACAGACCAGCATGGTTCTCGGAGAAAAAGAAACCGTCATTTATGGAAAAGGCTATATTGAGGACACGCTCTGCGGCTGTACCTTCCGTATTTCGCCAAAATCATTTTATCAGGTGAATCCGGTGCAGACAGAGATACTTTATAACAAGGCGATTGCGTATGCGGGGCTGACCGGAAAAGAGAAAGTGATCGATGCATATTGTGGAACCGGAACGATCGGACTGATTGCTGCGTCCCAGGCAAAAGAAGTGATTGGCGTGGAGTTAAACCGTGATGCTGTGAGGGATGCAATCATCAACGCAAAACGGAACCACATCCAAAATGAACAGTTTTACAATGCAGATGCCGGAAAATTTATGGTGGAGCTGGCAGAGCAGAACGAAAAAGTGGATGTTGTTTTCATGGATCCACCGAGATCAGGAAGCGATGAGGCATTTTTATCCTCAGTTGTAAAACTTGCACCGAAAAAAGTGGTCTACGTGTCCTGCAACCCGGAGACACTTGCGAGGGATTTAAAATATCTCACAAGACATGGATATCAGGCTGTCGAGTGCCAGCCTTGCGACATGTTTCCGTTCACGAAACATGTGGAGGCAATTTGTCTTTTGTCAAAGAAATTTTGATTGAACAAAATCGCTGCGCGATGGTCTGCCAAGGCTGTGGCGCAGTTTTATTTTTATTAAAAAAGCAGTGGAATTACTTTCCATAATCCGTTATTGTTAAGTTACCACACGAAACAACTGAACTAAGAAAGCTCCA
>ERZ772819.1465-NODE-1465-length-18841-cov-6.043862_pt1 | contig 18841 bp, 13 predicted proteins | sample MGYA00580860_ERZ772819 | MGnify/ENA primary metagenome ERZ772819 (study PRJEB29015, sample SAMEA2737683) | human gut metagenome | biome: human gut; feature: human-associated habitat; material: faeces | place: China | collected 2012 ...
GCACTAATTTGTATTGATGTCCAATTACTTTTGTTGTTTTATTAACAGTTCCTGTTAAATCTGATATTTTTGTCAATGTTCTAGTTATTTGTGAACTTGGTACTAGCTCACCATCTACATATACTGATATTTCATCTGTTGTTACTTTGTCACTTACATCTAAGTATTTGTCTATTACATTAAATATTATCGTTTCTGTTTTTGCTGTTGAATCTTTTGCAAAAGATACTTTTTCGATTTTCGGTTTTATAAAGTCTACATGTCCTAGTGTAAATTCTTGCTTTTGACTCTTGTTAGTATATTGGTCAGTGATCGTTCCAGCTGCTACTTGAATTTTAGTTGTACCACTCCATTCAAAGAATTGTTTTCCTGTTTGTTTTGTGGCTTCTTCCCAATCTGATAATGTTAATGTATATCTAACACCATATTGTATACTTGTACCATTTCTAGTTTCTTCTAATGGTGTTGCTGCACTTAAAGATTTTTTTACATTTGCTGTTGTAGTAACTTCTTCACCATCTATTATTACCTTGATACTATTTGTTGTTAGACTGTTGCTTGCATAATATTTATCAGTTCCAACTAAATCTAATGTTACCACTTTATTTGTGTGATCTATATTAATATTTTCTGTTTTCCATAATGGGTCAACCACATCAACTATTTTTTGGTTATCACTTGAACCACCAGGCTCGTTTACTCCTATTGAAAATGTTGTTGCTATACTTTTATTTCCAGATTTATCTGTTGCAACTCCTGCTGGAATAGATATGCTCATTGGTCCACTATAATCTCTATATTTTCCATCTGCTGTCTGCTGTTGCAAACCTTTTATTACCAATCTGTATTTTTCTCCTATTTTTACGTCTACTCCATCTCTCTTTTCTGTTACATCACTTACTTTGGTTAATTCTTTAGTTATCTTCGCATCTGGTATTTGACTTGCTGGGTTTGTATCTGTCAAACTTACCTTTATCGCATCAGCTGCATTTTGTGCACTTAATGTTGTACTTGAAAAATATTTGTCGACTACTGAAAAATCTACTGTTAGTGTTTTATTCGTTAAATTTATGTTTCCATTTGAATATACATATGTAAATTCAGGCTTAATGTAATCTGCAAACATCGTACCTGAAGCATTTTTATCTGTTTTTGCATCCTCAATATTAACATCTATCCAAGATGAATCTTTGCCGTCTAATTCCATCATGTTTTGATTTTTATATTGGTCTGTTAAAACATTTGCATTGTAAGTAGTTTCGCTCTCCCCTCTACCTCCAATTTTTAATGCTATGTTTCCTGACCACTCTTTATATTGTTTTCCAGCTTGTCTTGCCGTTTCTTCCAAATTCGCCAATATTATATCATATGTTACTTCATCTTTGTTTGATACAGCATTGTGAGTAACTGTTTTATTTGCAACCGTTATCTTTGGATTCGTCTTGCTCGTAACTTTTACTCCGTCAAAAAATACCGTAATATTTTCTGAACTTAATGTACTCTCTACATCACTTGCATAATCTATCTTGGCATTTGCATTTAATGTCTGATTTTCATATGCGTATCCTTTTACCTTTACTGTTAACGTCTTGTTTGTTGTGTCTATTGAGCTTGATATTTTTTCCCATTTTGGCCTATATATCGGATTTATTGTTCCATGTTCTAGTCCTATTGTCGTCGCTGCTAATCTGATTTCTTCCGCTGTTGCCAAGTTCATCGTTGGTGCATATGTTTCTTTATTTATATCTATTTTCTGACAATTTATAAAAAGACCTAACGCCACAATTAATGCCATTATCGTCATTATAATCTTTACTTTTTTTCTCTTTTTTAACATTCTTTTCCTCCGTTTTTTGACTCAAATCCTCTATCTTATATCTCTACCTATTTTATATCATAACGTCCTCTTTTTTTCAACGTTTTTCAGCATTTTTTTCAAAGAAATTTATGGCATTTTTTGCACACGTGAGATCGCTTTTTTTCGGTGCAATGCAAGCATTTTTTTCAAAGAAATTTATGGCATTTTTTGCACACGTGAGATCACTTTTTTTCGGTGCAATGCACGAAAAAAAAGCGAGATAATCGGTGCAAAAAAACGAGGCGCATAGTGCGTCTCGCTTCTTTGATTTTTGCTATTAGTTTCTTGTTCTATTAGCTATAAATGTTGTTACATTTGAGTAAATTGACTCTGGTGCATATACTACAAGTGCTGCTGTTCCTGTGTTCTTAAACATGTCTGTGTTTGTATCTGGTATTCTGTCAAATGCTGGACCTAAGTCTAGTATTGTCATCGCTGTTGCTCCTGTGTTGTTAAACATTTCGCTTGTATCTGTTGCAACTGTTGTATAGAATGTATTTCCTAAGTCTAGGCTTGTCATGGCTATAAAGCCTGCATTTTTGAACATTTTTGACATGTTTGTTACTTTGCTTGTATTGAATTTCTCTCTTAGATTTAGTTTTGTCATTTTCTTATATCCAGTTGCTTCAAACATGCTTGACATGTCTGTTACTGCACTTGTGTTAAAGTTTGCTCCCAAGTCTAAAGTTGTCATCAATTCATGTCCTGTTGATGCGAACATTCCTGACATGTTTGTTACTTTACTTGTGTTGAATTTAGCTTTTAAGTCTAATGATGCCATTTTTGCATATCCTGTTGAATTAAACATGTTTGACATATTAGTTACTTTACTTGTGTCAAAGTTTGCTCCTAAGTTCAATGTTGTCATTGCTGTATATCCTGTTCTTTCGAACATACCTGACATGTCTGTTACTTTACTTGTATTGAATTTACTTCCTAGGTCTAGACTTGTCATTACTTTGTATCCTGTTTGATAGAACATTCTATACATGCTAGTTACATTACTTGTGTCAAATTTGCTACCTAAGCTCAAAGTTGTCATTGCACTATATCCTGTTGAGCCAAACATTCCTTGCATGTTTGTAACTTTGCTTGTATCAAAGTTACTTCCTAAGTTCAATGTTGTCATTGCTTTTATTCCGCAACTTGAGAACATGTAACTCATATTGGTTACCTTACTTGTATTAAACTTAGTTCCTAAGTCAAGTTTTGTCATTGCTAAACATCCAGTCTCTCCAAACATACAATTCATATTTGTTACATTCTTAGTATCAAAGTTATCACCTAACTCTAACTTAGTCATCTTATTATATCCTGTAAATCCAAACATCCAACTCATATTTGTAACACTGCCTGTATTCAATAAACTAATATTAGTAATTGTTTCAGTTGATGTACTCTTATCAGAATGTCCTACATTTCTAAATAAGTTAGTTGAATCTATATTTCCAAAGATTTCTGTATCACTACCGATATAAACCTTATAAGTACCATTTTTAACCTCATTAGAATTATACCAAGCAATTATAGACTTATCTTGCATAGCTGAAACATCCCAAGCATTAGTATTCTTGAAAGTATTTTTTGATTTGTCCATAACACTATCTGGAATATTGTTCATGAAAGTTACATTATCAACATTTTGTCTTTGAACTTTTGTATTGCCTAAGAATGGGCTTGTAGCCTCTGTTTCTGCTGCTGCACTCCTTAGCACATTATAAATCATAATATCAGTCTGCTTGTTAACATTTCCAGATTTATCCTTAACATGTTTTTCAGGGAATCTAACCTTAATTTGGTTAACATCAGCGGCGAATCCTGAAATCTTTAATGAATACTCTATACCATATTGAACTTGAACAGTCTTTCCGTCAACAGTTCTTGGCTCTGTTAAATTCTTAACTACAGTTAAAGCGTTGTTTGCAGCAACTGTTGTATTTTTAGCTCCGTTTACCAAAATTTCAATATTACCATTTGCTAAATCACTTGATGCAAAATATTTATCTGTAACTTTGAAGTTTAGTGTTGCTGTTTTAGTTGGTGCATCAACAGTTGAACTAATTTTTTCGATTAATGGGTCAACCACATCAACTATTGTATCTGAGCCTGTTCCTGCTGGAATGCTTACACCTGATGTAATTGTTGTTGTTACATTTTGGTTACCTGCTGTATCTTGCATCTTATTAGCTGGAATTGCCACTGTAATTACACCACTATAATCTAGGTAATTATCGCCAGATTTAACTTGAAGTTGTTCTAAGTTTGATAGTGTTAATGTGTAATGTCTTCCAATAAGTTTATTTGTTCCATTTACTGGTTCTTTAATGTCTGAAACCTCAAGATTTCTAGTAACTTTTGTCCAATCTGGAACTTTTCCATCAATTTGGATTGTTAAATCTGTTACAGCAATATTGTTTATTGTTTTACAATATTTATCAACTAAATCAAATTCCATCTTGAATATCTTGTTTGTTTTGTCTATATTTGATGTTGCATATTTGTAAATTACTTCTGGTTTTATCATATCATTAAAGTCTGTAATTGTTGCAGTATCTGGATTTATCTTGTTTCCTTTCTTGTCTTTTGCAGCATCTGTTGCAATTTTAATTTCTAGAGTTCCACTTAGTTCTCTATATTTGCGGTTTGACGCTACAAATTCTGCATTAGTCTCAACAATACTTCCTATTTCTAGAGTATATTGATGTCCTACAACTCTTTCTTGACCATTTACAGTTGTTATAATTTCAACTGGGTCTCCAACAAACTTCTTAGTTATTTCACCATCAATATCAACTTGTTTTCCATCTAGCCAAACAGTTAATTCATCAATTGTTACTAGGTCTGTTGAATCATAGTTTTTGTCTGTTACATTGAATACAAATGTTTCTTTATTGTTTGTTGTATCTTTCGTTTTTTGAATATCATATACCTCTGGACCTGTTCCATCAATGTTTCCTGGGTCTATTATCTGTTCTTTTGTCTTATTTCCATATGCATCTGTTACTGCTCCTGCTGCAATTTTTATCATAATGTCTCCACCATTTTCTTTTTTATATTTTGCAGTTCCTCCAACAATTGGATTTTTTGGTGTAAATTCTTCATATTCATCTTTGTCTGGTTTTATATTTAATAATGTTAATGTATATTCGTATTCTTGATTTGCTGTTATTTCTACTGGTCCTGATAATTGCTTTTCAATTTCTGTTGAAACTACTCCATCTGCATATATTGTGATTTTGTCTGTTGTTAGTTCAAATTTACTCTTATCTTTTATCAAGAATTTGTCTTTTACTCTTAATTTGATTGCACCACTGTTTACATCAATATTGCCTAATGACCATACTGGATCTACTATGTCTACAACAGTTTTATCTGTATCTGAACCTCCTGGTTCATTTTTGCCTATTGTGATTGTTGTTGCATCACTTAAGTTTCCTGATTTATCTTTGATTGTTCCTTTTGCAAATTTCAGACTCATGTATCCACTGTATGTATATCCATCACTTAGTCCTTTTTCATTTTGTTGCTCTAGACCAGTTATTGTTAATTTATATCTTTCACCAACTGTGACATTTGATACTCCATTTACTGTGTCTGTAATTGTTCCTACTTTTTCTAGTTTCTTTGTGATAGCTTTATTTAACTCTGTTTCATCATAGTCGTCCATTCCTATTGTTATTTGACTTGCATTTAAATTTAATAAATTTTAAACTGGCCAAATAATATTAAATTATGATATTTAAGAGAACTCTGAGAGGGGTTCTCTTTTTTTATCTATATTATTTAGAAAAATAGGAATTATTAAAAATTTTAAAGGGTAATAGTGTATTTAGAATTAAATCAGTATAGATATAAATATTTGTTTTAAATTTACTATTTGGTTAAAGACAGTAAGGGGGAGACAAGATGTTAGAATTAAAGTATGGTGACTCAAAGGTTGATATAGACCTTTCGAAAGCTAAGTCAGTAAAAGTATTAAATGAAAATCCAATGGATGAAATTACAGATCTTAAGTCAGAATTTATTAAAGGTGTAACTACTAATATGATAAATTCAAAACCTTTAAGAGAAGTAATTTCAAAAGGGGACAAAGTAACAATAGTTATAAGTGACTTAACTAGATTTTGGCAACGTCAAGATTTAATATGTGAACAACTAGTAGACTATTTAGTGGAAGAAATCGGAATATCTTATGATGATATCGTAATAGTTGTAGCTATAGGCACTCACAGAATGCAAACAGAAGAAGAACTTTGCCAATTAGCTTCTAAAAAAGTTTATGACAAAGTTAAAGTTGTAAACCACGATTGCGATGCAGATGATTTAGTTTGTGTTGGAAAAACTAAAATAGGAACAGAAGTATATGTAAATCCGTTAGTAGTTGGAAGAAAAGTAATAATGGTAACAGGGACAGTTCACCACATTATGGCAGGTTTTGGTGGAGGAAGAAAAAGTGTAATTCCTGGAGTTGCAGGGCGTGAAACAATAAAACAAAACCATATAAGATGTTTATCAGAAACAGAAAAGAAAACAGACCCAAGGGTAGCGAGTAGGCTTTTAGATAATAATCCAGTAAATGAAGATATGAACCAAGCTGGAGAATTAGTAGATGTAGCATTTGGAATAAATATAGTTGTAAATACAAAATCTAAACATAGTAAATTATTCTGTGGTGATTTCCATGATGCATGGATAAAAAGTTGTAAATATGTAGACGATTGCTATGGTGTACCTATAGAAAAAGAGGCTGATATAGTTATAGCAAGTTGCGGTGGGTATCCTAAAGATATAAATCTATATCAATCTACAAAGAGTATATTCAATGCTGCAAGGGCTGTTAAAAAAGGTGGAACAGTTATATTCTTGGCAGAATGTAGAGAAGGTGGAGGTGCACCTGATTTCTTCAGTTGGATAGAACCATTAAAAAGAGGAGTTCTTGATGAAGAATTAAGAGCAAACTTTACAATAGGTGGATATATATTCTATGCATTATGTGAAGCTATTGCAAAATCAAAGATGCTTATGTTAAGCGAAATAGATCCAAACTTTGTAAAAGATTTAAATATAAATTCTTATAAAAATATAGATGAATTATTAGAAAAAGTTGATTTTGAAGGAAAAGATGTATGTGTACTACCATATGGAGGTAGCGTAGTTCCACTTCTTCAAGATTAATAAAATTTTTTGATTTGTAAATTTACATGCAAGGGAAAGGGGATTATATTATGAATATACCATTAATTATAGTTATTTTATACGTAGCATTCTTATTGGGGTTAGGAATATTTATGTCAAAGAAAGAAAAGAAAGATGGAGAAAATTTCTTATTATATAAAGGTAAAAATGGAACATGGATTACAGCTGTTACAATTGCTGGGTTGGCAATAGGTGGAGCATCGACTATAGGTATAGCACAAAATGCATTTGTTGCAGGATTATCTGCTGGTTGGTATAACGTAGCTTGGGCATTTGGTGCTATAATAGCAAGTTTCTTAGTTGTTAAACGCTTCAGACATAGTGGACATAATACAGTAACTGGTCTTGTCCAAGATTTATTCGATAAAAAAACAGGTGTAATGATGACAATAGCTATGATTTTAATTCAATGTACAATAATTGCACTTCAATATATAGCTGGGGGATCAATTTTAGCAAGTTTATTACCAGATATATTTAATATAAATACAGGGACATTTTTCAGCTTCTTGATATTCATGTTAGTAGCATTTGTTGGAGGTATGGGCTCAGTTAGTTTAAGTAATATTATAAATATATCATTAATTTATTTTGGAATAATAGTAGCTTCAATTATGGTATTTTTTAACCAAGGTGGTTGGGATGCAGCGATGCAAATGGCAAGTACTTCAGCAGATGTACCATATTTAAGTTTTACAGATGGTATGGGGATACCAGCAATAATTGCTTGGATGGTAGTTATGTGTGGTAACACAAACTCAATCCAAGGTGTAATTCAAATAGGTCTTACATCAAAAGATGACAAGTCAGCAGTAAATGGATTTAGATTAGGGGCTTTAATGATGATACCAATAGGCTTCTTATGTGCAATGCTTGGTATTTCATCAAAAGCTTTAATACCAGGAGTAGATGCAACTTTAGCACTACCTATGATAATATTATCATTACCACCAGTAATAGCAGGACTTACCTTATCAGCTTTATGGGCAGCGGATATGTCAACTGCATGTAGCATGTTAATAGGCTGTTCAACAACAGTAAGCCAAGATATATTCTTTAAAACAAGTATGGGACAAAGATATAAAGATAAAGCTTTCGCAATAAATAAAGCGATAATACTTATAGTAGGTATATTGACTTATATATTATCTTCACAATTAGGATCAATCTTAAATGCAATGAAAGTTTGCTTGTCTATGGCAATAGGAACATCAATCGTTGTATTGGGTGGATTATGTTTATCTAAATTTGCGGGAAAAAATGCAGGATTCTGGACAATATTAGTATCAGTATTATCAGCTGGAGCATGGCTATTTATGCCAGGAATTCAAAATGTTTTTTCAGATGTAGGTTACTTAATGTTATTAACTACAGGTGTTACTTTTATAGTAGTAAGTCTATTTGATAAAAATAAAGTAAGTAGTAAAAATGATTTAACCCAACAAAAAATAGCTAGTAATTAATTAAAATATAATATCAAAGTACCTTGGATATACTTGTATCTAAGGTACTTTTGCATTTATTCTAAATATATTTATTGACAAAAAGTATTTAATGAGTTAAAGTTATATTATCGAAATAAACAAAAAACAAAGACTATGAAGGGAAGAGTAGTTATAAAACAAAGTAGTAGCGAGCTGGTTATGGTGGAAGTCCAGTACAATGTCTATAATGAAGAACATCCCGGAGTTACTAACCGAAATCATAAAGAGAGTAGACTTAGTCGGAGCCAAACCGTTATAATTGGTAATGTATATTAGTACATTAATGAGGTGAACTTTTAAGTTAAATTAGGTGGTACCGCGGAAGTACAGTCTTTCGTCCTATAGATAGGATGAAGGGCTTTTTTTATTGCTTAAATTTTATTATTTGGCAATTGATATAAAATAGGGATAATTAGAAATTGTATAAATTAATAAATTTAAGTTATAATTATAATATATTAAAAAGAAAATAAATAATCAGGAGGTATTCTATGCAAAAGGAATTCATAGAAATTAAACAACTTTATAGAAATAAAGAACAATACATAGATAAGACAGTTAAAGTCGCTGGATGGATAAGAACATCTAGAATGTCTAAAAACTTTGGATTTATAGAATTAAACGACGGTAGTTTCTTCAAAAACATGCAAATTGTTATAGATGAAAAACTAGAAAACTTCAAAGAAATTGGTAAATTACCAATAAGTACTTCTTTATTAATAGAAGGTACATTAGTGGCTACTCAAAATGCAAAACAACCAGTTGAAATACAAGCTACAAAAATAGTAGTAGAAGGTGAATCTGATAATTCATACCCACTACAAAAGAAAAGACATACAGTTGAATACTTAAGAACAATAGCTCACTTAAGACCTAGAAGTAACCTGTTCTCAGCAGCTTTCAGAGTTAGAAGTGTTGCTGCATATGCTATACATAAATTCTTCCAAGATAGAAACTTCGTATATGCTCATTCTCCAATAATAACAGGAAGTGACTGCGAAGGTGCTGGAGAAATGTTCAGAATAACAACTTTAGACTTAAACGATGTTCCAAAAACTGAAGATGGAAAAGTAGATTATTCACAAGACTTCTTCGGTAAAGAAGCTAACTTAACAGTTAGTGGACAATTAAACGCTGAAATAATGGCTTTAGCATTCAGAAATGTATATACATTCGGACCAACTTTCAGAGCTGAAAACTCATACACTGGTAGACATGCTTCTGAGTTCTGGATGATAGAACCTGAAATAGCATTTGCTGACTTAGAAGACAATATGGAACTTGCTGAAGATATGATAAAATACATAATCAACTATGTACTTGAAAACTGTCCAGAAGAAATGGAATTCTTCAACAGCTTTGTAGATAAAGGATTATTAGAAAGATTACACAAAATAGTAAATTCTGAATTTACAAGAATAACTTATACTAAAGCTATAGAATTATTATTAGAATCAGGACAAAAATTCGAATATCCAGTTGAATGGGGATGCGATTTACAAACTGAGCATGAAAGATACATAACTGAACAAATATTCAACGCTCCAGTATTTGTAACTGATTATCCAAAAGAAATAAAAGCATTCTACATGAGAATGAACGAAGATGGAAAAACTGTTAGAGCTATGGACTTATTAGTTCCAGGAGTTGGAGAAATAATCGGTGGTTCTCAAAGAGAAGAAAGATACGATTTATTAATGGATAGAATAAAAGAATGTGGATTAAATGAAGAAGATTACTGGTGGTATTTAGAACTTAGAAAATACGGTACAGCTACACATTCAGGATTTGGTCTTGGATTTGAAAGAATAATAATGTACTTAACTGGTATATCTAACATAAGAGACGTAATACCATTCCCAAGAACTCCTAAAAATGCTGAATTCTAGGATTATTGAAAATTAATTATAGAAAAATTATTTAAAATATATTATTTGCCCCAAACCTTAGATTTTATCTATGGTTTGGGGTTTTGTATTATCTAAAAAAATATAATGACAAACTATTGTTGTTATGAAATAATTTATATATGGAAATATTATACTTAGGAGGTAGTTGATATGTACAGTTTGAATAAAGTAGGAGAAAAAACATATTATATAGATTGCCCGACTAATATAGGCCTATATAAATTAAACGATACAGATGTCTGTATAATAGATAGCGGTAATGATAAAGAAGCAGGGCGAAAAATAAATAAAATCTTAAAGGAAAATAACTTTAATCTAAAATACATAATAAATACTCATTCAAATGCCGATCATATTGGAGGAAATGAGTTTTTACAAAAAAGAACAGAGTGTAAGATAATTTCAACAGAAATCGAAAATTTATTCACAAAATATCCAATTTTAGAACCGTCATTTCTATATGGTGGATATCCATTTAACAAACTTACAAATAAGTTTTTGATGGCAAAGTCAAGTAATCCAACGGGAAATTTAGATGAACTTCCAGAAGGACTTGAATATATAAAACTAGGCGGACATTTTTTCGATATGATTGGAATAAAAACGTCTGATGATGTTTATTTTTTAGCTGATTGCGTATTTGGAGAAAATATCGTAAAAAAATACCATATATCATTTATATATAATGTTGATGAATTTTTAAAAACATTAGATTATGTAGAAAATTTAGAAGGCAAATTGTTTATTCCTTCTCATGCAGAAGCTTGTGAAGATATAAAACCGCTAGTTAAATTAAACAGAGACAAAGTATATGAAATAATAGATACAATCTTAAGTATATGTAAAGAACCATTGATATTTGAAGATATTTTACAAAAACTATTTATACATTACGATTTAACAATGGATTTAAATCAATATGTTTTAATAGGAAATACATTAAAAGCATATTTATCATACTTATACGATATTGAAAAATTAAATATTGAATTTATAGATTCTAAATTATATTGGAAAACTATATAATATATTTTGTAAGCTATTAGAGAATATCTAGTAGCTTTTTATTTATACTTAGAGAATTTACATCTTTAAGGTGATTTAGAATAAAGATTTATTTATGTATTTAAAATAAAGACTTATTTGTTAAGATTAATTTAAGATTTCATTGGTATAATTGATTACGTAATAAATAATAGACATAAAATAAATAGTAATGGAGGAGTTAAAATGCAAGTAAGAGGTTCAGATGATACATTAGAGTTTGCAGATAAATTTAGAAATTATTCAAAAGAAGATGGACATCAATACAGAAATCTAGAAAATAAGAAATTTGTACTTAGAAGAAAAAGTAAAGTATATTGCCCAAATTGTAAAAGTGAAACAAATTTAAACGATATCTATTGTAAAGAATGTGGGACTTGTTTAGAATCGATAAGCAAAAGAACTTATGATTTTAGTATTAAAAATATCTTATCTAATATAAATATAAAAGATAGTTTTAAAGTAGCTGGATTTGCCACAGTAATATTATTTTTTATAAGTGTAATAGTAAAACAAATTTTAGGAAGTGTATTAGGAGAATACACATCTTATATAAGTGCTTCAGATATACTTTTATTACTAAATGGAGGAGACTTAAGCGTATTCACAAGTGGTAGTGGTATGATGAGTTATGGAAGTTATTATAATTTTAGTTTCCAACTATGCTCATTGATACTTTTAGTATTACCAGTTATATGTTTGGGTATTTCATATAAAGTATTTATGAAAGAAAAAAATACAAATGAATTAACTTTATTTATACAAGCTATAGGTGTAGGAAGTCTATACGGATTAATATTAGCAGTAATAGCACTTTTATCAAGAAATCAATTATCTATTGGAGGAGGATTTTTATCTTCAGGATATAGCTTAATATATGGAGTTGGCTTTATAAGTGTTTTATTTAGAGGATTTTTATTAGGATTTTTATCAATATTGTACATTGGAACAAAAAAAGAATATGAAGAGAGTAATATATATTTAGGTATATTTAAACAAAGTATAAAAACAGTAGCTTTAGGATATTTAATAGTGTTTGTACTTTTAGTTATAGGACATTTAATCGGGTTAAGCTATGTTTATGAATTTGGAATATCAAATTCTATATCAAATATAAATGTTTTTGTTGTAATTAGCCAATTAGCAGCTTATATTTGGGGATTTGCAAACTTTAATATTGCTACTATAGGAAGCCAAAGTTTATTTTTACCTAGTTTATTTAAAACTTCTTTAAGCATAGATTTTAAATTATGTTTAATAGCATTTGTAGCATTATCAGCTTTAATTTTATTTATTTCAGGTATAAAATTAAACAATAAATATAAAACTTCATCTAAAAAGCCAGTTTTAATATTTAGCGTATTTTATGCAGTAATTATGGCCTCATTATCAATATTTACTTATGTAAATATAAATGGAGGATCTTTGTTAGGATATAATATAGCGATGAATACAAATGTGATTTTAACATTAATAATGAGCTTTATTTATAGCTTTATAGTAACTTTTGTAGGATTTAAATTAAGCAATTGGGATTAGAAAAAGAGAGGGATAAATAATGAAAGTAAATAATAAATTTTTAAATATTGAATCAAAATCAAAAAAGTCACAAATAGAAAAAGAAATTCATGAATTTGAAGATGAAAAAAGCAAAAAAATTATGCAACTTGGGCTTTCTGCCTACGATAAAATAAGAAGAGGAAATATAGACGAAAGCTTATTTGGCGAATTAATTTATGAAATAAAGAAAATTGATTTAGAAATATATAATAGAATGTTAGATATAGCTGATATGGAAGGACACAATGAACATACACCTATATGTGAATGTGGATATATATCAAAAAATAATGAAAAGTTCTGCCCTAATTGTGGTAAGGAAATAAAAAAAGACAAAGAATTTATTTTATGCGATATATGTGCAAGTAAAATAGATGCCGATTCTAAATTCTGTGTTTGTTGTGGCTCAAAAGTAGTTAAAAAAGAAAAATTTGATATAGATAATTATGAAATAGATGAGAGCGAATACGAAATAGACGATGAAGATGAATCATATAGATATGCAGATGATGAGGAATTAGATACTATAGACTCATCAGTAGAAATAGTAAATGAAGAAGTTTTAGACAGTGAAAATGAAGAAAATAGAGAGTTATATGAAGAATATAATTTAGAAAATAAAGAAAGTAATAAAGAAGAAATAGAAGATAATTTAAAATTTGATGATCAAAAAATTGAGCTAACTAAAAAGGGTAATTAAAAAATACAGATATATCTGATAAGATATATATATAACCTAAATTAAACTAAAATCAAATTAAAATTATCGAAAAGATGTTTCTTATCCAACCCTTAATTAATATCTTTAGATAATTAAATAGGGGGGCTAGTATTATTGGAGAATTAACATTAAACGATATAAAAAGTATAAACGTATTTACAAATATAAAAAAAGATACAATTGAAAAATTATTAAAAACTGGCTGTATATTAAAGTTAAACAAAAAACAAATTCTATTTTATGAAAGAGATATACTTGAAAATGTTTATTTTTTACTAAGTGGGAAAGCATCAATATATAAAATGAATGAATTTGGAGAGAGAAAGGTTATCTTTATACTAAATGAAGGTGAAATAATAAATGAAGTATTTTTATCAGATGTTACAAGCACTGTGACATGTGAAGCATTTGAAAAATCTACAATAATCAAATTCAATAAAAAAGATTTTATAGATATAATGGAGAATGATTTTAACTTAGTTAAAAATATAATAAAGGTTTTAGAACATAGAGATAGACGTCTATGTAGACAATTAAAAAATTCAACATATATAAAAATAGAAAAGAAACTAGCAGCAAAACTATATCGATTAAATAGAGAGTTTGGAGTAAAAAAAGGTCAGTGGTATTTTTTAGATGTTCCCGGTGTAACTGTAACATATTTAGCAGATATGTTAGGATGCAAGAGAGAAACTTTATCTAGAGCTATGAAAATACTTCAAAATGACAATTTAGTAAAAATAGAAGGAAAGAAAATTTATATAAAGCCAGATGAATTATCATTATTTTTTAAAAATTAAATAAGAATTATAAACAACAATTGATTTTGTATATACAAATTGATTGTTGTTTTTTTGTTTAAAAAATGGAAAAAAATCTAAAGTTTGTGATAAAAATCACATACTTGGTTTATAGAACTTGGTACTATTAAAACATAAAGAAAAACTTATGTATTTAATTATATAGATAAAAAGAAGAGGTGAACATAATGAAGTTAAAACTTAACTACGAATGTTTTGATAAGGGATTAGAAAAATTAAGTCAGGAGTATAAAATATTTGCACCTGTAGTTTTAGAATATAAAGGAACATATTCAGATACTCCAAGTATTAGATATAAAGAAGTAAAGAAATTTGAAGATATGGAATTTGCTTTAAAATCTCATTTTTCTCCAAAAGAAGTTATGCTACCTATAAACGAAATATTACTTTATTTCACACAAGATGAGTATAGTGAAGCTAAGGTGGAAGAGGAAAAGGTTTTAATATTTATGAGAGCATGTGATATAAATGCAGTAAAAAGAGTAGATGAAATTTACTTAAGAAATGGTGAAGAAGATTATTACTATAAGAGAAGAAGAAATAAAGTTAAATTTGTATTGGTTGGATGCAGAGAAAGTTTTAGAAACTGTTTCTGTGTAAGTATGGACTCTAATAAAACAGAAGACTATGCAATGGCTTTAAATATAAGAGATAATGAACTTTATATAGATATAAAAGATGAAGACTTAAATGTGTTTGACGGTCAAAGTGAAGAGTTTGAAGTAGATTATGTAAAAGAAAATTATATAAAAGTTGAAATACCAGAAAATATAGATCCGATAAAAGTTAGCAAAGCTCCTATTTGGGAAGAATACAATGCCAGATGTATATCGTGTGGAAGATGTAATTTTGTCTGTCCAACTTGTACTTGTTTTACTATGCAAGATATTTTCTATAAAGAAAATAAAAATGTGGGAGAAAGAAGAAGAGTATGGGCTTCATGCCAAGTTGATGGATTTACAGATATTGCGGGGGGACATTCATTTAGAAATTCTAAAGGTGATAGACTTAGATTTAAAGCTATGCACAAGGTTTATGATTTTAATAAACGTTTTGGATATCAAATGTGTGTAGGATGTGGTAGATGTGATGATAACTGTCCACAATATATTTCTTTCTCAACTACAATAGATAAAATAAATGATTTTTTAAAGGAGGATGAATAAGATGAATTCATATATACCTAAGGTTGCCAAAATTATAGATTTAATAAAACATACAGAAAAAGAATGGACATTTAGAGTTGAGTGCGATACTAAAAATGTTCTTCCAGGAAAATTCTTTGAGATATCAATGCCAAAATACGGAGAAAGTCCAATTTCAGTAAGTGGATACGGAGAAGATTATATAGATTTTACTATAAGAAATGTAGGAAAAGTAACTAGTGAAATATTTAAATATGAAGTAGGGGACAGTCTTTTAATAAGAGGACCCTATGGAAATGGATTTAACTTAGAAAATTATATCGGAAGAGAGCTTACAGTTGTGGCAGGTGGTAGTGCACTTGCTCCAGTAAGGGGAATAGTTGAATATGTATATCAAAATCCTAATAAATTTAACAACTTTAATTTAATAGTAGGATTTAGAACAATAAATGATGCTTTATTTAAAGATGATTTAAAAAGATGGACTGAAAAATTAAATGTAATAGTTACAGTTGATAAAGAAACAGAAGGATATGATGGGTTTGTTGGTCTTGTAACAAAATATATACCAGATTTAAAAATAGAAGATGTAGATAACTTTTCATGTGCAGTAGTAGGCCCTCCTATGATGATGAAATTTACTGTTGGAGAATTTTTAAAGAGAAATGTAGCAGAAGAAAATATTTGGGTTTCTTATGAAAGAAAAATGTGCTGTGGATTAGGAAAATGTGGACATTGTAAGATGGATGAATCATATATTTGTCTAGATGGTCCTGTGTATGATTATTCAAAAGCAAAAACATTAATAGATTAGGGGGGAAAATCATGATAAGAGATATAAATACTAAAAAGGTAATGAAAAATGCATATAGGATTACTAAAAATAGATATCAAACATCCTTAAGAGTTAGGGTTCCAGGGGGAGCTATAGACCCTGAATGTCTAAATATAGTTGCACAAATTTCTCAAAAATTTGGCGATGGAGAGATTCATATAACAACTCGCCAAGGTTTTGAAATATTAGGTCTTAGATATGAAGATATAGATGAAATAAATAAAATGATACAACCAGTAATAGATAAACTTGAAATAAATCAATTTGAAAAAGATACAGGATATCCAGCAGCTGGAACTCGTAATGTATGTGCATGTGTAGGGAATAAAGCCTGCCCAAAGGCTGCATATAATACAACTGAATTTGCTAAAAAAATAGAAGATGCAATATTCCCAAATGATTTACATGTTAAGGTAGCTCTTACAGGATGTCCAAATGATTGTATAAAAGCTAGAACTCACGATTATGGAATAATAGGAATGCACAAACCAATATACGAAATGGACAGATGTGTAAATTGTCAAGCATGTGTTAAAAAATGCAAGAGATTATCTACAGGTGCATTAAGTGTTGAAAATAATAAAATAGTAAGAGATGCACAAAAATGTATAGGATGTGGTGAATGTGTATTAAATTGTCCAACAGGAGCATGGGCTAGGGATGAAAAGAAATACTACAGATTAGCGATAATGGGTAGAAGTGGGAAAAAAAATCCTAGACTTGCAGAAGATTGGATTCTTTGGGTAGATGAAGAGAGCATAATAAAAATAATAGTAAATACTTATAAATTTGCAAAAGAATATATTGCTAAAGATGCACCAGGAGGAAAAGAACATATTGGATATATAGTTGATAGGACTGGATTTATGGAATATAAAAAATATGTTTTAGAAGGTGTAACTCTAAATAAAGAAGCAATAATTAAAAACAATGTATACTGGAGTGGAATACATTATTAAAATAGACCAAAAATAAAAAGTCTATAATATAAAGAAATCTTTATTCTAAAGACACTTAAAGATGTGGATTTCTTTAAAGTTTATCGCACTTGCTACGCCAAGTGCTAAAAATGTATTAACGGAAATTATATTTATCCATAATTTAAAGCTGATTATAATTTCCTATGCATTATAAAAAAACTCCTATATTAAAAGCTAAGTTAAAACTTTTAATATATGAGTTTTTATGTTTAAAGGAAAAAATTAAAAATATATTAAGAAAAAGATACAAAATTGAAAGATTTGATAAGGTGAAAAATAAATTTAACTGTGTTAAACTATAATAGTATGAATAAACTTGGAGGGATTAAAATGAAAAACAATAAAGTAAGGTCAAAAAAGAGGGAATACGACACTTATAGTATTACTATGGAGTTAGAGAAGCCTTTACTTTACGAAGAAGAACAAGAAGAAATTTATAAAAGACAGAAAAATATAAAAAGAAAATCTAGAAATAAAAAAATAGTAAAATTGATACTAACTTTATTATTATGTTCAGTAATAGGTTTTTTCATTTGGCTAAGTAGTTATTATGCTCCAACATCACAAGCTGAGTCTTATTTAAAAAGCACTAATTCTGTAGAGGTAAGTATAGACAATAATTTTATATGCTTTACTCCGACAAATACAACACCTAAAAAAGGATTTATATTATATCCAGCTGCAAAAGTAGATGCAAAAGCATATTCACAAATTTGTAGTATGATAGCAGCTAAGGGATATAAGGTAGTTGCAGTTGATATGCCTTTTAATTATCCGCTTTTTGGAAAAAATAAAGCAGACGAAGTTATAAAAAAATATAGCGATATAGAAAGCTGGGTTATAGGTGGAGATTCATTAGGTGGATTTGTAGCTACAAGATATGTAAATTCAAATATATCAAAAATTGATGGGGTTGTATTAATATCTTCATATCCACTGGATTCATACTTAAAAGAAATAAATATGAATGTTTTATCAATTTGGGGTAGTAAAGATGGAGTTATAAACTTCCAATCTTTAATAGATGCAAAACAAAAACTGCCAAATAAAACTACTTACACTGAAATTGAGGGAGCAAATCATTCACAATTTGGAGATTATGGAACATATAAAAGTGATGAACAAGCTCTTATAAATGCAGACGCACAAAAACAAAAAACTGCTGATAGCATATTACAATTTTTGGGGAATATAAACTAAAACTAAAAGATTGATATGAGTTTTATTAAAAATAAAATCATACCAATCTTTTTTAGTTTTTATAATTATAAAGTATTTACAATTTAA
>ERZ772819.1466-NODE-1466-length-18839-cov-6.753993_pt1 | contig 18839 bp, 19 predicted proteins | sample MGYA00580860_ERZ772819 | MGnify/ENA primary metagenome ERZ772819 (study PRJEB29015, sample SAMEA2737683) | human gut metagenome | biome: human gut; feature: human-associated habitat; material: faeces | place: China | collected 2012 ...
ACAGGATTAGGATTAAAAGAAGCTAAAGAATTAGTAGATGGAGCACCAAAAACAGTTAAAGAAAACGTTTCTAAAGAAGAAGCTGAAGACTTAAAAGCTAAATTCACAGAAGTTGGAGCTGTTATCGAATTACAATAATAATTCAAAACAAAAATCGTGTGATATTAATTACACGATTTTTATTTTTTTATATAAATATATAGAAAAATTATAAAATAAGTTATATAATAACAGCAGAAAATAAATTTATATGAAAGAAGTGAGAAAAAATGAAAATAATAGGAATAATTACTGCAATGGAAGAAGAATTTGAAGAAATTGCAAATATAATGAGTGAAGTTAAAGAAAAAGAAATAAGTAAATTAACATTTATTACAGGAAAAATAAATACCAAATCAGTTGTATTAGTTAAATCAGGAATTGGAAAAGTAAATGCAGCAAGAGTTGCACAAATAATGATAGACAACTTTCATATAGAAACAATTATTAATGTTGGTTCTGCTGGAGCATTAAATCCGTTATTAAATATAGGAGATATAGTTATTGGAGAAAAATTAATACAACATGATTTTGATATAACAGCTTTTGGACATGATAAAGGCTATATAACAGGAGTTGGAGATTACATCTCAAGTGATTCACAATTAATAGAAAAAATCAAAAATTCAATTAACAACATAGCAAATGAAGAATATAAAATTAAAGTTGGAATAATTGCTTCTGGTGATATTTTCTGTACAGAAGTAGAAATGAAAGATAAAATATATGCTAAATTTAATGCAGACTGTGTAGAAATGGAAGGGGCGGCAATTGCACAAGTTTGTTATCTAGATAAAATTCCATTTATAATAATAAGAAGTATATCAGATTCTCCAAATGGAAAAAATGCTATAGTATTTGATGAATTTGTAAAATTAGCAGCAAAAAGATGTGCAGAGATATTATTAGAATTTTTTAAATAAGTAAACATAATATAAATTACTAAAAAAGTATTATAATAGTATATATTTATATTAAGAGAGGTGAATAGAGGTAACTCTAAAAACTATGGAAAAAGAAAAAATAAAAGAAAAGAAAATAGACATATTAGCTTTATGGAGAAGCTTTATAACACCAGCAGTAGAAGAAGCATCAACAGAAGAGGTAATTTTAAATGATTCAAAATTATCAGAAACTAAAAAGAAAGAATTATTAAAAACATTAAATAAATGTGATACTATAATGAGAAAAATGTCTAAATCATATACTAAAGATTTAAAAGTTGATCCGAAAACATTATTAAACGAAAAAGAAATAATTTCAAAAAATAAAGAAGAAAATAAAGAAGAAGAAAAAGATTACGGAGAAGAAAGAGATGATAAATAATACAAGAAAATCAAATTTCTTGTATTTTTATCTTGACAAAAACATAAAGTAGATGGTATAATAATTATCGTTAACGCAAATGGCGAAGTAGCTCAGCTGGCTAGAGCATCCGGTTCATACCCGGCAGGTCGAGAGTTCGAATCTCCCCTTCGCTACCATAAATAATAAAAACGTATTTCATAATGTGGAATACGTTTTTTTATAACATAAAAAAATCCCCGCTTTAGCCGTAAGATGTGATGAATTTTTAAGGACCTGCTCCTAGAAACAGGTGGGTGCCTACCAAAATACTTATGGGCTTCTCACTACCCGAAGGTGTGAGCATGCACGCCATATTGTGAGATTGGCCCCTCTTACAAACTTGTAGGTTCTAAAAATTCTGTCTACACGCACTATGCAGGGTAAATTAAAAACTTATTAATCCTTAACTAGTCATAGTTTATCATATAAAAAAAATAAATTCAAGCAAAAATAGTATAAAAAAAATTAATTAATCACTGTTTATATTATTTTATCTCATTTTAAATACATTATTCTTACTTTATTAAAATTTAAAAAATTTTTAATTTAATGGTCCATGCACTTTTAAGTTTTTCTAACATATAATTTGGTATAGAAGATTTGGAGGTGCATTTATGTTAGAGGCACTTTGTAGTATAGGTTTTTTTAGTGGATTTATACAATTCCTAAAAGTAGCAGTATTTGCTGTTGGTTATATATCTGGAAGCAATCTATTTCCAGAACCATTAACAGCACAAGAAGAAAAAATATATTTAGAACAACTAAAATCAGGAGATGAAGAAGCTAGAAATATATTAATAGAAAGAAACTTAAGATTAGTTGCACATGTTGTAAAAAAGTATGCAAATACAAAAGTAGAACAAGATGACTTAATCTCAATAGGAACAATAGGATTAATAAAAGGAATAAATAGTTTTAATGTAGAAAAAGGGTCAAAGCTAAGTACATATGTATCAAGATGTATAGATAATGAAATTTTAATGTACTTGCGTTCAACAAAAAAATTAAATGCAGAGGTCTATTTAAATGAACCAATTGGAAAAGATAAAGATGATAATGTAGTTACACTACAAGAAGTCTTAGAAAACAATGATAGAAATATAGAAGAAGAAGTGGATTTGAAAATGAAAATAAAAAAATTATATAAAAAGATGGGAGAGGTATTAAAAGATAGAGAAAGGACAATAATAGAATTAAGATTTGGATTAGATGGTCATAAACCAAAAACACAACATGAAATTGCAGATATGATGGGAATATCTCGTTCATATGTATCAAGAATAGAAACTAAAGCAATAGGAAAATTGGGAAAAAAATTTCAAGAGTAAAGGTTGAAATTATTAGTAATGTATGATATAAATACTATAGAGGTGAAAAGATGAAGACTACAAAAGAATTATTAGAAGAAAAATTTGCAAAAAAATCAAATAATATAGTATATTCCACTAAAATATTTGAAAACCAACCACAAATTAGCTTTCACAATTTTGAAGAAATAAAGGAAGATGGAACGATAGAAGTCATAGGAGTATTTATTTTAAAATATGAAATAAACGGAATTGCACAAGAGGCAATTATAGGAAAATTAAAAAATACAAATAGAGCATTTGAAAAAGCTAGAGAAATAAAAGAATTAATAGAAAAACAATTAATAGAAAATTCAAAAGGTGAAGAAAATTTACACAATTTTAGGCAATTAAATAGATTTGTAAATGAAAATAGATTACAATTTGAATTTACAATGGAAGGTACAGATATTATTACATATAGTGGAGAAGAAAGCATTGATGTAAGAAGAACGTATTATGAAAAAGAAAATACATCTAAAAATAATTGTATAGAATGTTTATACTCACCTGAAAAAATGGAAGAATTTGCAAAAGAAAGAAAAAATAACAATATGCAATTACTAAATAAATTTGACATGAATGAAAAGTGGAAAAGAAGAAGAGAATTGATATTAAAACGACAAGAGACTGATGCAGATAAGAAACTTTTTCTTGAGGGCGAAAAAATTTCAAAAATAATTGAAGAAGCAGATGATGAAAATGTATTAAAAAATTATAAAGATGTAGTTGCTGATTATATAACAGAGAAATATCAAAAATATGGAAATTTAACTAATGAAGAAGAAAAAGAGAAAGCTACAAGAGAATTCCAAGAATATGTTAATTTAAAAGAAAAAGGAATTGCTATTGATGCAAAAATTTTATTAGAAGAAGTACAGAATAAGTTTGAAGAAAAATTTATAAAACAAAACGATAAAGAAAAAGTATCTGAAGAAGAAATGTTTAGACAATCTAGAACAATGAATACATTATACAACTATGCAAGATTTTTTGATTTAATAAAAAATGGAAGAGAATTAAATGCTAGAATTTATGCTGCTAAATTAGTAAAAATAGATTTTTCTATGATGAAAAAGATCTTTAATAGGTTTCATAAAGATGAGGAATTATTAAAATATATAGATTTAAAAGAAAAAGAAATAAGAGAAATGCAAGACAAAACATATGTACTTTCTGTTTCTACGTATGAAGATTATAATAAAGATAGTGTTAAAGAATTAAATAGTTTTTTAATTAGATCTTCAATTAGAGAGCATACAAGAAAAGATGATGAGGAAAAAATTTTAGATACATTCGATCAAATGAAAGTAGAATTAATAAAACATAATATTGAAGCATTAAAGAAATATAAATATTATGCTGAAAAGAATGGATTATACACTTGTTCACTACCAAAAGAGGATGATAAAAAGGGAGAAGGTAAACCAATAGCAACAACATTACAAAAAATGTATGAAATATCAGATGAAGAATTTGAAGATGTTATTAATCCAATAATACCAGATGAAAGATAAAGTAAAAAAAGATGGAAACATCTTTTTTCTTTTTGCACAATAAAGTTGAAAAAATAACCTAAAAATGGTAAAATATACAAGGAAAGTAGGTGGTAATATGACAATAATGGAAGCAATAAAAAAAGGAATGATAGAACTAAAAAATGCAGATATAGAAACACCAAAATTAAAAGCAAGATTATTAATGCAATTTACTTTAAATAAACCAAGACAATATATAATAGTAAATGATTTAAATAAATTAACAGCAAAAGAAGAAAATCAATATTTTTCTGCTATAAAGAAAATGAGACAAGGAGTTCCATTAGAGCATATTACTCATCAGAGAGAATTTATGAAATTAAATTTTTTTGTTAACGAAAATGTATTAATACCTAGACAAGACACTGAAATATTGGTAGAAGAAGTCATGAATATAGCTAAAAAGACAAATGCTAAAACAATATTAGATTTATGTACTGGAAGCGGGGCAATAGCTGTTTCATTAGCTAAGTATCTTCCTAATACTGAAATTACAGCAGTAGATATTAGTCAAGAGGCATTAAAAGTAGCAAAGAAAAATGCAATAAGTAATGAAGTAGAAAATCAAATAACATTTATTTCATCAGATTTATTTACAAATTTAGAAAATCAAAAATTTGATATAATTGTATCAAACCCACCTTATATTAAAGAAGGGGTTATGAAAGAACTAGACAAAGAAGTAAAGATGGAGCCAGAATTGGCACTAAATGGTGGAAAAGATGGATTATATTTCTATAGAAAGATAGTTAGTAATGCATATCAATATTTAAAGTATAAAGGCTATTTATGCTTAGAAATAGGATTTGACCAAAAAATAGATGTTATAGAACTAATAGAAAATGAAGAAAAATTTGAAAATACATACTCAAAAAAAGACTTATACGATAATGATAGAATAATTGTAACAAGATTAATATAAAAGAGGTGAATATATGTCATTTTCACTAGATGTAAAAGAAGAATTAAGCAAAATAAATAATTTAGCAAAAAAAGATGAAGTAAAATATGAATTGATACGGGTATTTGATTTCAAAAAATGCTAATGTAGTTAATAGTAATAATATTAGATTTGCAACAGAAAGTGATTACAATATAAATAGATTTTCAAAGTTATTAAAAAATTTAAATATTGACCACAATATAGAATTTGATGGTAAATCCTTTGTTATTACAATAAAAAAGAAAAATTTAGAAGAGCTAAAAGATAGTATAAAAATAGAAAATAAAAATATAGAAGTAATAGAAAAAAACGAAAATAAAATTACTATTAGAGGGGCATTTTTAGGAGCAGGCTCAATAAATAATCCAGAAAATAATTATCATTTGGAGATAAATTTATCAAATAATATAAATTTAATATACATAGAAAAAATGTTAAAATCATTAGATATAAATTGTAAAAAATTAGAGCAAAAAAATAAATATTCAATTTACCTAAAAGATGCAGAAGAAATATCAAAATTATTAGCTCTATTAGGAGCAAATAATTCAGTACTGAAGTTCGAAGATATACGTGTGCAAAAGGAAATGAGAGGAAAGGTAAATAGAATTGTTAATTGCCAGACTGCAAATTTAAATAAAACTTTAAATGCTTCAGTAGAGCAAATAGAGGCAATTAGAAAATTAAAAAGTAAAAATAAATTTAATCTGCTAGATGAAAATTTAAAAGAAATTGCTAGTTTAAGATTAGAAAATCCAGATATGCCATTAGTAGAGCTTGGAAAATTATTAAAAAAGCCAGTGGGAAAATCAGGAGTAAATTATAGATTGAAAAAAATAATAGAGATAGCGAATGAATTATAAAAATTAATATAGGTGAAATAATGGAAATTGGAATTTATGTTCATATACCATTTTGCATAAAAAAATGTTATTATTGCGATTTTGTATCATATGCAAATAGCTTTGAAATGCAAGATGATTATATAAAAAAATTAAAACAAGAAATTGAAGAAAATAAAGAGTATCTAAAAAATAATGAAATAACAACAATCTATATTGGTGGTGGTACTCCATCATCAATAAAAGAGGAACATATAAAAGAAATATTAGAAAAAATATTTGAAGTTGCAAATATAAAAAATAAAGAAAAACTAGAAATTACTATAGAAGTAAATCCAGGAACAGTAACAAAAGAAAAACTACAGATGTTTAAAAATTGTGGAATAAATAGACTAAGTATTGGTTTACAAAGTACAAATGATGAATTACTAAAACAATTAGGAAGAATTCACAATTATAATCAATTCTTAGATACATATAATTGGGCAAAAGAAGTTGGATTTGAAAATATTAATGTAGATTTAATGTTAGGAATACCAAATCAAAAAATAGAGGATTTAAAAGATAGTTTAGAAAAAATAGTAAATTTAAAACCAAAACATATATCTGTATATTCATTAATTGTCGAAGAAGCAACTCCAATAGAAAAAATGATAAATTCAGGAGAATTAAAATTACCAGAAGAAGAGGAAGAAAGAAACGAGTACCACTACACAAAAAATTATTTAGAATTAAATGGGTACAAGCATTATGAAATATCAAATTTTGCAATAGATGGTTATGAATCAAAACACAATACAAACTGTTGGAAGCAAAAGTCATATATAGGGTTTGGTATTGCTGCTCATTCATATATGAATGGAGTTAGATATTCAAATACAACAGATTTAAAACAATATCTTATAAAATCAAGTAAAGAAATAAAAACAATACATGAAAAGCAAAAGAAAGAAGATATGCAAAAAGAATATATGATGCTAGGTTTAAGAATGTTAGATGGAGTTAAAATTTCAGAGTTTAAAGCAAAATTTGGAGAAAATCCTATATTCTTATTTAGAAAAGAATTAGAAAAATTAGTAAATGAAGAATTAGTTGAGATAGATTTAGACAATATAAAGCTAACAAATAAAGGATTAGACTTAGCAAATTTAGTATGGGAAGAATTTGTATAAACCGAAAGGAGAAAAAATGAAAAATATCAAAGATTATGATTTAGAAGATTTAAAAAAAGAATTAATAAGTATTGGTGAAAAGCCTTTTAGAGCTGAGCAAATCTTTAAATGGCTATATCAAGAAAAAGTAAAAGATTTTGATGAAATGACAAACCTATCTTTAGATTTAAGAAAAAAACTAAAGGAAAATTATACAATATGTAATTATGAAATATTAAGAAAACAAGAATCAAAAGATGGAACAATTAAATATCTATTTGATGTACTTGATGGAAATGCTATAGAAACTGTATTAATGAGTTACCATCATGGGTATAGCATATGTGTATCTTCACAAATAGGTTGCAAAATGGGATGCAAATTCTGTGCTTCTACAGGAATAAATTTTGTAAGAAGTCTTACTTCGGGAGAAATTGTAGAACAAATTTTAGCAGTTGAACAAGATACAGGTGTAAGAATTTCTAATGTAGTATTTATGGGAATTGGAGAGCCATTAAACAATTATAATAATGTTGTAAATGCTATTAGAATTATAAACAATCCCAAAGGATTAAATATTGGAGCTAGACATATAAGTGTATCTACAAGTGGATTAGTTCCTGCAATATATAGACTAGCAGATGAAAACATACAATGCACATTATCTATCTCATTACATGCTACAAACAATGAAAAAAGAAGTAGTATGATGCCTGTAAATAATGCATTTCCAATAGAAGAATTATTACAAGCTTGTAAAGACTATATAGCAAAAACAAATAGAAGAATATCTTTTGAATATGCATTAGCAAAAGACAATAATGATAATTTAGAAGATGCTAAAGAACTAGTAAAATTGCTACATGGAATGTTATGTCATGTTAATCTAATTCCTATTAATAAGATTGAAAATGGAGCATATACAAAATCTTCTAATGAAAATATTATGAAATTTAGAGATTATTTAAATGACCATGGAATTGTTGCTACTATTAGAAGAGAATTGGGTTCTGATATAGATGCAGCTTGCGGTCAATTAAGAAGAAAAAATTTGAAAGAAAATTAAAGAGAGGGAAATGGGGATGCCCTTTTTTTCCCTATGTATTTTTTCACTTTATAAAATAAATGGAGTGAATATTTACATAGGGAAAAAAAGGGCGTCCCCATTTCCCTCATTTCATTTTTTTAAAGAATAATACAAATCAATCCACCAGAACCCTCATTAACAATACGTTCCAAGGTCTCTTGCAGTTTAAGTTGAGCCTCTTCAGGCATTTTAGAAAGTTTAGTTTGTAAGCCTTCATTAACAAGTTCATGTAAACTTTTTCCAAAAATATTAGATTCCCAAATTTGTTTAGGGTCGTTTTCAAAACCAGAAAGTAGATAATTAACTAATTCTTCAGATTGTTTTTCAGAGCCCACAATTGGCGAAACTTCAGTAGTTACATTGGTTTTTATCATGTGAATACTAGGTGCAGTCGCCTTTAATTTAACACCAAATCTAGAGCCTTGTTTAACCATTTCAGGTTCTTCTAAAACTAAATCATCAATAGATGGAGTAACAATTCCATAACCTTTAGCATTTACTTCTTCTAAGGCATAAGCAATTTTGTCATATTTTTTCTTAGCAGTTGAAAGCTCAGAGATAATACCAAATAAATCACCTTCATTTTCAACAGTTACACCTGTAATTTCAGAAAGAATTTGATAGAACAATTCCTCTTTTAAATCAATAGTAACTCTAACATTACCAGAACCTAATTCAATATTATCAATAGAAGTTCTTGATATTATATCTGTTTGATTAATCTTATTACAACAAGAAGATACATCTTTTAAAACTTTAATATCAGAAAAGGCATCTTTTAATTCATTAAATAATTCAGCTTTAACAGGATGATTAAAATCTAAACCATCAACCCAACGAGGAAATTTAATAGAAATTTGCTCAGTAGGAAATTCGTATAATATCTTTGAAAACATTGTATTAATATCATCAATAGACAAATTTGAACAATTTATAGGTAATACACTATTTTGATATTTATTACTTAATTTTTCAGCCAACTCTTGAGTATAACTAGAATTTGGTTCAGAAGAGTTTAATAAAATAATAAATGGTTTATTTAAAGCTTTTAATTCAGAAACTACTCTTTCTTCTGCTTTTATGTAGTCCTCTCTAGGAATATCTGTAACAGAACCATCAGTTGTTACTAAAATACCAATAGTTGAATGTTCTTCAATAACTTTTTTTGTACCAATTTCAGCAGCTTGTTCAAAAGGAATTTCTTCTTCAGACCAAGGAGTTTTTACCATTCTAGGCATATCATCTTCCAGATAACCAATAGCATTGTCAACTAAATAGCCAACACAATCAACAAGTCTGGTTTTAAATTTTAAATTATTATCTAAAGTAATTTCAATAGCCTCATTAGGAACAAATTTAGGTTCTGTAGTCATAATAGTTTTTCCACCAGCACTTTGAGGCAGTTCATCTTTTGCTCTTTCTTTTTTATATTCATTATCAATATTAGGGATTACAAGTAAATCCATAAAGTTTTTAATAAATGTTGATTTTCCTGTTCTAACAGGACCTACAACACCAACGTAAATGTCCCCATCAGTTCTTTTTGCGATATCTTGATATAAGCTAGACTTTTCCATCTATATACCTCCTTTAAATTTCAAGAAAATGTTTGTACCAAATAACTTTAATTAATTTATATTGCTAATATTCAAATGATATGACAAGTTTTCAAAAAAATTTGCTAAATTTAAATAAATGTGATAAAATAGCCATATTGATTAGGATGAATAACAATATTTTGAAAAATGAATAAAATATAGTAAAAAAACTTGTTATCTTTATAAAAACATGAAGATAATAAAGGAGGAACTAAGAATGGAAAAAGAGCAAGAAACAATAAAATTATTAAAAGAATATAATCAAGAACACATTATAAAATTATTAGAAAAATTAGATGGAAAAGAAAAAGAAGAATTAATAAATCAAATAAATAATATAGATTTTCATCAAATAAATGAGTTATATCAAAATACTAAAAAAGATATAGAAATAAAAGAAAACAAAATAGAATCAATACAATATTTAGACAAAGAAAAATTAACAAAAACACAAAAAGATGAATTTGATGAATTAGGCGAAAAAGAAATTACTAGTGGAAAATATGCAGTAGTTACAATGGCTGGAGGACAAGGAACAAGACTTGGTCACACAGGACCTAAGGGTACATTTAAATTAGATGTTTATGGAAAAGGAAAATATTTATTTGAAATATTAGCAGAAAATTTAAAAGATGCTAACAAAAAATATAATACAATTATTCCATGGTACATAATGACTAGTAAAGAAAACAATGACCAAACACAAGAATTTTTAGAAAAAAACAATTACTTTGGTTATGATAGAAATAATGTAATGTTATTTGAACAAGGTGAATTACCATTAGTTGATACAGAAGGAAAAATGTTAATAAGCAAAGACTTAAAAATAAAAGAAGCTTCAGATGGCAATGGAGGAGCATTCTCATCTTTAAGAACAAGCGGAATGTTAGCAGACATGAAAGAAAGAGGAATAAAATGGGTATTTATAGGTGGAGTAGACAATGCAATTTTAAAAATGGCAGATGTTACTTTACTAGGAATGGCAATAGATAAAAATGTACAAATAGCATCAAAATCAGTAGTAAAAGCAAATCCACATGAAAGAGTTGGAGTATTTTGCAAAATGAATGGACACCCAAAAGTAATAGAATATTCAGAATTACCAGAAAAAATGGCAGAAGAAATAGATGAAAATGGAGAATTAAGATATGGTGAATCACATATTATGTGTAATCTATTTACAATAGAAGCAATAGAGAAAATAAGTAAAGAACCATTAATATACCATAGTGCATTCAAGAAAAATTCATACATAGATGAAAATGGAAAAGAAGTTGTACCAGATTCACCAAATTCATATAAATTTGAAGCATTTATCTTTGATAGTTTTGAATTATTTGATGATATAGCAATTTTAAGAGGAAAAAGAGAGGATGATTTTGCACCAGTAAAAAATAAAGAAGGTGTTGATAGTCCAAAAACTGCAAAAGAATTATATGAAAAATATTGGGAAAGACAAAGTTGGCAATAGGAAGAACCTATGCCAACTTTATTTTTTTACTTATAGTTTTCAGGATTTAAACCTAATAATTCAGGATGAACAAAAATACCATCTTTTCTAATTAATGTATTATCAAAGTAGATTGATCCTCCACCAAACTCTTTAGTCTGAATACATACAAGATCCCAGTGTATAGAAGATGTATTACCATTAGGTGCGGTTTCATAACAATTTCCAGGTGTTAAATGAAAAGAACCACTGATTTTTTCATCAAATAATGTATCTTTCATTGGAAGTGTTACAAAAGGATTTACACCCAGTGAAAATTCTCCAATATATCTGGCACCATCATCTATATTTAAGATTTTGTTAAGTGATTCAGTATTATTAGATGTAGCCTTTACAATTTTACCATCTTTGAATTCAAAATGGATATTTTCAAATGTAAAGCCATCATAAACACTTGGGGTATTATAAGTAACAAAACCATTAATGGAATTTTTGATTGGAGCAGTATATACTTCTCCATCTGGAATATTTCTTAATCCAAAACATGGAACTACATTAATATCTTTTATAGAAAAAATTAAATCTGTTCCAGGTCCAATGATATGCACTTTATCAGTACTTTTCATAAGATTTACCAGTGGTTCCATTGCTTTGGATAATTTTGGATAATCCATAGTACATACATTAAAGTAAAAATCTTCAAATGCAGTAGTACTCATATTTGCAGACTGTGCAAAGCTAGGATTAGGATACCTTAAAATAACCCATTTAGTATTGTTTACTCTTTCCTGAAAATGAACTGGTTTATCATACAATTTGCGGAATAATTTCATATTATCGGATGGAACATCAGATAAATCCGCAGAATTTTCACTAGAGCTGATACCAATATAACAGTCCATTTGTTTCATCTCACTTAAAGCTGAATTGCTCATAAGTTTAATCTGTTCCTCATTGCAATTCATTAAAATTTCACGAAGAAATTTATTATTGACGCAATGAAGGAATGGAAATCCACCTTCTTCGTAAATAGTACGAATAAGTTGTTGGATAAGATCATCAGCACCACTTCCTTTATAATCAACATATACCTTTTCACCAGGTTTTAGTCGAATAGAGTGTTTTACTAATGTGTTTGAGAGTTTAATAATCCGTGAATCCATAATTGTTACCTCCTAAAGTTTTAGAAAATTAATAGTTACAAATTATGTACACCATTATATTACAAATAAATATAAAAGTCAAATTTAAAAATAAAAAAACGCCCATAAGGACGTTTTTATTATACTACATTTGTTGATTTCCAGGTATAAAGTAATCAACAACACCATAGATTAAAGCACCTATTATAGCAGCAATCCAAGAAATAGAGTAACCTGCTACAAAGAATTGAGTAACATATAGAATAATAGCAGCTAAAGCAAATCCTACAAAACCTTTACCAAAAGGACTCGCATGTAAACCAGTAAATTTAGTAACTAAATAATCTATTACTGTTAAAACAACAGCAGCTATAATTAATGTCCATATATTATTGATAGAAAATCCGGGTGTGAAAAATGCAGTAATAGCCAAAACAACAGCTGCAGCAACTAATCTACCAACAATTTGCCAAACTGTGCTTGCACCATTTTCGCTTCTACTTTGTGAATTTGACATTGTAGTAACCTCCTTAGTTTTAAAAATTTGTAATGTAAAAAATTTAAGGTTCTAAAATTATTATTCACAATAAAAAAATAATTATTCAAAAATATAAGTATAAAAAAGTAAAAATTTGCAAAAGATAAATAAAACTTTAAAATTAGAGGTGTATATATGTTAATTACTTTTTTTAGATCAATTTTGATTTACATATTTGTATTAATTGTAATGAGACTAATGGGAAAAAGAGAAATAGGACAATTACAACCATTTGAACTTGCAATAGCAATAATGATTGCAGACTTAGCATCAATTCCAATGACTGATTCAGGAATACCGATAACTAATGGAATTATATCAATTTTAGGATTATTACTTATGCATCTAGTTATATCATTTCTTAATGTAAAAAGTATAAAAGCAAGAGAAATTATATGTGGAAAACCAACAATATTAATATACAGAGGAAAAATAGATGAAAAAGCTTTAAAAAAAGAAAGATTTACAATTAATGAATTAGAAGAAAGATTGAGAGGAAACAACATATATAATCTAGGGGATGTAGAATATGCAATTTTAGAAACCAGCGGACAAGTTACAGTTATACAAAAACCAGAAAAAAGAAATACCATACCAGAAGATTTTAACATAATACCTGATTATGAGGGAATTCCTTATGATTTAGTAGTTGATGGAAAAATAATGGAGAAAAATTTACAAGCTATCGGAAAGAATTATCAATGGTTAAAAAAACAAGTAGAAAAATTTAATATGAAGCCAGAAGAAGCTTTAATTGTTACTTATGATGCAAAAGGACAAATTTTCTGTCAAAAGAAAGAATTATAAATTTAAAGTGGAGGTTATAATGACAAAAGAGTTATGGATTTGTATTGTTATTGTGATTTTGATATGTGTTGGTGATTTTTTTACACAGAAATATACAAAATTGTGCATAAATGAAGCTGATAGCGAACTTAGAGAGTTAAGAAGAGAACTGATGCAAGAAAATGTTGATGCTGAAAAAACTAAAACAGTGATGAATGAATTACAAGAAAAGTGGGGAAAAAGGCATCCAAAATTATCATATTATATAGAACATGATGAAATAGAAAAAGTGGAAACAGAACTTGCTGGAATAAATGGTTATATTGAAATAGAAGAATATAAAGAAGCGGTTGTAGAAATAGATAAAAATATATACATTTTAGAACATATTAAAAATAAGAATTTATTCAATTTAGAAAATATTTTTTAAAATAAAAAAAGGTCTTAAAACAAATTAAATTTAAGACCTTTTTATTTTTATATTATTTTTCACTAATTTCAGCATATTTTTTAAGTTTTTCATGAACAAGATAATTAACAGTACCAGCAGGGAAGTTTCCATTTTTATCTTTCTTACCAGCAGGAACACCAGTTAAAACTTCAATTCCTTCTTCAATAGTTGATATAGAGTAAATATGGAATAAACCATTTTTTACACTTTCTACAATTTCATCTGATAATTGTAAATTATCAACATTTTGAACTGGTATCATAACACCATGAGAACCATCTAATCCACGCATTTTACAAATTTGGAAATAACCTTCGATTTTCTCATTAACACCACCAATAGGTTGTATTTGACCTTTTTGGTTTACTGAACCTGTAACAGCTATTGCTTGATTAATAGGTATTCCAGAAAGACTTGAAAGTAATCCATAAAGTTCGGTACTTGAAGCACTATCACCATCAACACCATTATATAATTGTTCGAAACAAATACTAGCTGTTAAAGAAAGTGGAATATCTTGTGCAAACATTTCTCCTAAATAACCTGTTAAAATTAATACACCCTTAGAATGTGAAGAACCAGAAAGTTCAACTTCTCTTTCAACATTTACAATTCCATTTTTCCCAGTATAAGTATTAACTGTAATTTTTGCAGGTTTTCCAAAAGAATAATCACCAATAGTCATAACTGTAAGACCATTTAAAGTACCAACTTCATAACCAGAAGTAGTAATTAAAAGTGAATTATCTTTTATCATTTCTACATATTTAGAATCGAATTTTTTAACTCTATCAATTCTTTCACTTAAAGCTTTATCAACAAAATCAGCAGTTACTATTTTAGACTTAGAAATTTTTGCCCAAGTAGCAGCTTCACCAACAATTTGAATCAAATCATCAAATCTAGTTGAAAGTTTTTTATGACTTCCAGCAAGTTTTGAAGAATACTCAACTAATCTTGCCATTGCAGTTTTATCTAAAGGTGGTAACTCTTCATGTTCACAGAAACCATGTACAATAGATGCAAGTTTATTAACATTTTCTTTAGTAATAGGTGCATCATCTTCAAACTCAACTTTGACTTTGAAAAGCTTTTTAAAATCAGAATCCATAGCAAGTAGAGTTTGATAAATGCTATTATTTCCAATTAAAAGAACTTTTAAATCTAAAGGAATAGGTTCAGGTTTTAAAGAAACCATAACCATAGAAGAACGTTGGTCAACAGCATTTTCTATACTAATTTCTTTAACTCTTAAAGCTTTTTTTAAAGTTTCATAACACAAACTATTTTGTAACAAATCTTTAGCTTGGAAAATTATATAACCACCATTAGCTTTTTGTAAAAGTCCTGGTTTTAACATAGTATGGTCTGTTTTTAAAGCTCCATAATAATTCTCATATTCAAGTGAACCAAAAATATTATGATAAGAATAGTTTGAATCCATAATAACAGGTGCACCATCTAAATTAGAATTATCAACAAATAAATTAACTCTATAATTTAAACAAGGGTCTTGTTTTTGAGCAGATGGATGAACTGGTTGTTGAGGTTTATTTTTATCATTGTCTTCTTCTAAAAAGTAAGATACATTTTTTAGAACATCTTGTTTAACATTATTTAAGAATGTATTTATTTTTTTATTTCTTTTAAACTTTGATTTTAAATAATTAATATGAACATTAACTGTTAATAAAGCAATATTTGATTGCCATTCAGAAATTCTTTTATCAGATTGTCTTTCAATAACTTTTATTTGTTCAATAACATCCATTATTTGATTTTGAACAATAACAGATTTTTCTTCATATTGTTGTTTTAAAACATCATCTAATTTATCAAATTCTTCTTCATCAATAGCTTTTCCATCAACGATAGGCATCATATAAATACCATTTTGTGCAGATTTAACTTGAAAATCATATTTAGAAGCTTCTTCATTTAATTTATCCAAAAGAGCAGAACGTTTTTCTTCAAATTCTTGTTTTATTAATGTTTTCTCTTTTTCAAAATCATCAGCATTGAATGTTTTTTTGATGTCTTTTTTTATTTCTAATATAAAACCATCCATTGCTTCTTTAAATTCTTTACCTTGGCCAGCTGGAAGTGAAACTGCAATTGGCTCATTTGGATTATCAAAATTATAAATATAACACCAATCGCAAGGAGTTTTTTGTTTTTTAGAAATTTTATTTAAATAATTTTTAGTGTACATTGTCTTTCCAACTCCACTAGGTCCTTCAAGATAAATATTGTAACCTTTAACATTTACTTGTAATCCAAATTCTAAAGCTTTAATTCCTCTTTCTTGTCCTATTCCTGTTGTTATGTTTTCAACTTCAGAAGTATTTTCAAAATTAAAAAGTGATTGATCACAAGTTAGTTTTAAATCTTTATAGTTTAATTCATTTTTATTTTTCATTAGTTTTCCTCCAAATTTTTTTCTTATTATTTCCTTAATTAGAAAAAGTATTATTATTTATTGTTATTTTATATTACATATCGTAATTTGTAAAGATTTGTAGAATAAAAAAATATTACTTTTTTGTTACAATTACACAATTTGAATAGTCCACCCTAAAAAGAAATAATTTATTGATATTCGAGTGATCCGGGGGTGACCGTTTTAGAAAATGTTCGAACGCTAGTGAGTTACATTTTCTTAAATGGGGCAACGAGAATATCAATAAATTATTTCTTTTTAAGGCTACTCTGCTATATGACTATGTGTTCGAAAAAAATAAAAACTATTGCAATTATTAAAACAAACATATATAATATAACAGAATTATTACGAAAGGATGTGCAAATATGAACAAAACAAAAAGAAAAATATTTGAAACATCAATGAAATTATTTGCAGAGAAAGGGTATGACGCAACTAGTATTGAAGAAATAACTGCAACAGTTGGAGTTGCAAAAGGAACATTATATTATCATTTTTCAAGCAAAGAAGAGATTTTTAATTTTTTAATTGAAGAAGGAATAAAATTATTACAAAATAGTATTGATATAAAAACTGCAAAATTAGATAATTATATAGATAAACTAAAAGCCGTAATATTAATAGAGATAAAGATAGTAGTAAAATATGAGGATTTTATAAAGATTTTATTAAGTCAACTTTATGGAACAGAAGCTAGAAATATAAAATGTCAAAAACATATTTTTGAATATATAGATAAAATTGAGAAGATTGTAGAAGCTGGTATAGAAGCGGGACAAATAAAAAAAGGAAATTCCAAAGCTATTGCTTCAGAAATTTATGGCTTAATAGCATCTAGTTTAGTATATAGATTAAAAAACGAAAAAGAAATTGATGTTATAAAATTGTATAGGGAATATGAGAATACAATAATCGAAGGATTAAAATAAAATTGTAACAAAAATGTAACATAAATGTAACACAAATGTAAATAAAAAAAGCTACAAGACTATTGTAGTTTTTTGTTTTATATTGTATAATTATAAAAGAAACATGAAAAGCAATAAAGCGTAGGATAAAGGAGGTTGTTTACAATGTCTAAATCTGGCATAGTAAACGTGAGAATGGTAATCACGGAAGAGAAAATATTATCAAATATAGAAAAAGTTCAAAAAATGATAAATCCAAACAGTAAGAAACAAATCGTTCAATTAGAAGAAGATTCATATTTTAAGGACTTAATAGAATCAATAAAAACATATTTAATTGAATATCCTAAAAAGAAAAATTTTCCAAGTAGTGTATACAAAGCTGCTTACGGATTAGTAGAGTTTGCTACAAATCAATTTGAAGAAAATACAAAAAAAATAGAAGAGTTAATTAGACAAAGAGAACAAAATATAGGATTAGCTGGACAATTAAAAGAACTAACAGAAGCTGCTGAAAACAAAGAAGAAGATTGGGCAGAACAAGTTAAAAATGCAGAAGAAAACTTCTCTGAAGATATAATAGATACTTTAAATATAGTAGGAAAAGCAAAATCAACAAAATCTCAAAATTATCAAGATGCAATCAAATTATTAAATGCAAGAATTAATAACCTAGAAGCAAACTTACATATTGAAATTGATATGGAAAGAATAGAAGATAGATCAAAAGCTTTAAGCTATATAGGAATAGAAGTTGCAGATGCATTAAAAACAATACCAACACCAATAGAAATAAGTGAACCAGTACAAGAAGAAGTTCAAGAAATACAAGAAGTAGCAGTTCAAGAACCAGAACAAGTTCAAGCAACTGTACAAAATGAACAAACAGTTGAACAACAACAATATGCTCAAGAAACAACATTTGAAGCAAAACCAACATTATGGCAAAGAATTAAAAATAGCAAAGTTGTTAGAGCAATCAAATATGTTATGAAAATTAGAGTTGTATTACAATACCCAGCACTTCCAGAAGGAAGAGGAGAAAATTATTAATGAGAATATGAGGGATTAAGGAAAAACTCCAAAATCCCTCAAAAAAATTTAAAAAAAGTATTGACATTAATAAAAAAATAGGTTATACTTTATCTTGCGTCAAGCAATAAAGAAAATATTAAATGCTCCCTTAGCTCAGTTGGTCAGAGCAACCGGCTCATAACCGGTGGGTCCAAG
>ERZ772819.1469-NODE-1469-length-18806-cov-7.859954_pt1 | contig 18806 bp, 13 predicted proteins | sample MGYA00580860_ERZ772819 | MGnify/ENA primary metagenome ERZ772819 (study PRJEB29015, sample SAMEA2737683) | human gut metagenome | biome: human gut; feature: human-associated habitat; material: faeces | place: China | collected 2012 ...
TAGAATACATGCCTGTCACGCATGGGGTCGCGGGTTCGAGTCCCGTCCGCACCGCCAATAAATATTGAAAATCAATATTTTACAAAATAAATACCCGACTTTACACCCAAGAATGTAAAGTCGGGTATTTTTAATATACACGTTTGTGAACTGTACTTGGTATAATTCCAAAAATGGTTGGTAATCTCTTTTGTCGACTTCTTGATAGCTATGCAAGGAGGCGAACAGGACACGCAGGAATTTGACGGACTATTGCTTCAGGAAATCAATACCCTATAATTGAGTTACGTAATTTTCAGAAAAGAGTTTATGTCGTCAAGGAAAAAGGAAAAATGCACCGCATACACGGCAATTTGAGACACACCGACCAATGAGAGCGGAAAACTTTTAATGTTCTGCTTGCGACCAAGAACCGTGCCGGTAATATAGTAGCGATATTAGTAACGCCATTGTCAAGGGAGAGCGGATTTGTTACTTTGTCGTAATCCTAAGTATGTCTTAAAGACTAAGAATAAATTTGTAATATGCTTCTTTATCTGTTTTTACGCTTATATAGATATTTGCCTTCATCTAAAACCATTACAGGATAAAACTCTTGCAAATCTATGTTTAATGAATATCTTTCTTTCAAGTAATCTAAATCCGACAACAATAAATAGTAATCTGTTTGGCTACTTGTGTTCAACTTGTTATAAAGTCTAATATCACATACACTAAAGTCATCATTGCACATATTTTGGTACAGAAGAATATTCTCACAAATGAGTATACTTTTTGATGAATTTGCTTGCATATAATTACGAACCATCTGCACTTCCTTAAACCGTTCTTTATATTCAAGTTCTGACATTATTAGTCTGAGAGAGTAAGTTGTATATAATGAAAAAATCAAGGCTATACAGGCTATTAGCCTTATCTGCTTAAAGAACTTGCATTTCATAGGAATGAACATTAAAAGTATTAAATAGAAGAAGTTATTGATATACCTATATGTTTCAAATGAAGAAACACGTTCTTCTTTTATGAAAAAATAACCCCTATAATGTGATGTATATAATATAAGATACACACTGAATAAAACAAATGGAAATACTATATCTGATGTCAATCTTCTATTACGTATAAGGAAGTAAATTAGCCACGTAATAGTAATTGTAAGTACAAAGGAAAAAGCCTCAATATTGAACATTGCTTTAATAAAAGCTGGGAATAGTATTGTCATATACCGAATTGAGAATGTTGCATTCTCAATATCTTTAGATTCAATTTTTTCTATGTTAAAAATATTCTGGATAAACAAAAAATAGACACCGATAATAAGCAAAAAAGGAATGTATTTCAACAATTCTACGATGTGCTTTTTAATGTTGAATTTATATTTCCACAAAACCAAATACATAAATTCAATAGCAGGTAAGGTAAGTAAAGCCAAATTTTCCCTTTTACACATAATTGCCACAAGGAATGAAACAAGACATAAGATATAGTTATATATACTTTTCCCCCTAAAATAACTATAGACGAATATCAAACAAATAAAACTTGAAAATATCTCTGATAAGAAACAGGTAGTAAACAAGTTTATTATAGGTGCGCAGCAATAAAGAACCGGTGGAATAAACCAATACTTTTGATTCTTTGGAAGTATGGATAATATGAGTAAAATGAAAAAAGCAATGCTTGTATTTGCTATGCTCAAAATTGTTGGAGACCAACCAAAAATGTTCGTAAATAGAGACAAAAAGGTTGGATACATGATAAAATGCCCGCCATGAGTAGAGGTAAACGTCGGTTCCGTAAGGCTTCCGACAGAAACAACGTCAATTAAGAAAGAACTTGGAAATATGTTATATAAGAATTGTCTTGCGCAAAAACTAAAAACATAGGCATCCTCATACTCCAATCCATAAAAATAAACGCCATAATTATATTTGAACAAAAGAGTTAGAACTAAGCAAAGCAATATACGCTTATACGGTTTTTGTATGGACTTAAAATCCCATATAAGTTCATGAATGAGCAGAATGAATAAAAATATTATTAGAACAATACATAGATAATACTGACCCATTTTTTTACTTTCCTTTCAATATTTGCTTTATTGTATAATACACTACTTGACATCCATATTTCGCTGAACGCAAAATTTTTATAGAGGATGAGAGATTGTCGTATCTCGCAGGGCAATATATTTCTTGTATTTTATACCCTTTTGAGAAGGCTTCTATAATAATCTGATTATCAAATATGAAATTATTTGAAAAATCATGATATTTTATGGACATAAGTACATCTCTTTTATAAGCCCTATAGCCTGTATGATATTCTGACAAATATTTCTTGAAACAGAGATTTTGAAATTTTGTAAGTATTCTATTGCATAGATATTTGTATAACGGCATACCATTCTTTACAGCCTCAAGTCCTTTCATCATACGAGATGCAAGAACTATATCTGCCCCTTGAAGAATTTTGCTAACAATCGGCGTTATCAATTTAGGGTCATATTGATAATCCGGATGAAGCATTACAATAATATCAGCGTCTAACATTAACGCTGTATCATAACATGTTTTTTGATTAGCACCATATCCAAGATTTCTGTCGTGTTTAATGATATGCTTGATGCAACATTCTTTGGCAACTCTTAATGTATCATCAGAACTAAAATCATCTACCAAGACAATTTCATTGACAACATCTTGAGGTATTTCAGATATTGTTTTCTTCAGAGATTTAGCACAATTATATGCAGGCAGGACTACAACGATTTTCATAAATCACTACATCTTTTAAAAGTTCCAAAAAGTGCGCCCAATAAAAATCAGGCGCACCGGAAAATCATTTAGCTCTACAACTCATCTGCTCGAATAATGAGAACTGTGTGAACGATGCGAACTGTGAGAGCTATGTGAGCTATGGGAACTGTGGCTTGCGAGTAGATTAAACTCGGCAGAGGACTGTTCCAGCACCAACGTCTGTTCTTGCTGTTGTTCGATTTGAGTGTCGCTGTTTGTCACTTTGGCGACAATCTTTTCTCCAACAGAAGTACAGTAGCTCGCTCCTGCAAGAATTGCAGAGACCGCAAAAAATAAGAGTTTCTTCATTGATACCTCCTTCTTTTAATGTTAGACAATCAGTTAATTAACACACGATATATCGGATGATATATGTTCCACTTTCTTTATATGAGAACTATGGGTATTCCTATTGGATTCAAAGAATCCTGCACATTGACCTCTCAACATGCATCCATCACATTCAGGAATGTATATGTCCTTCCAATCTGAAATAGATTGCTGAGCATAACATCTTATGTCTTCAGGCAATACACATAACTGCGCGTTGTAGATATAAGGTTTCATTCCCCTATCCGCAAGCAATAAGACTGCCTCCCGTAATTCTATATTATAGTCATAGGGGTCTATCCAAAGTTGGTCGAGATTTTCCTTTGCTAATCCAGTCGTTTCCATTTGCATAAATGCGACCTGTGCAACAAAAGGAAAATTGTGGTAAATATAATCCGCAAATTGTGGCAATCGCTTATAAGTCTGTTTATGAACTACAATTCTAATCCCTATTCGTTGATGAAACAATGCAAGATTGTATAAGCCTTGCACTGTCTTATAAAAAGTCTTTGCTCCTACAATGCGGTTATGCTCTTCTGCAATATCTGAAAAAAGCGGAATGTCTATCTGCAAATCATGATGCCTGCATTTTGCCAGTTTCATTGCATATTCCTTATCCGCAAACTTAACTCCATTTGACAAAATACTTATTGCAGTTTGGGGAAGTTCTTTCTTGATATGATTTATCAGAACAAACAAATTGTTACCGATAAGTGTAGGTTCACCTCCGGTTATACCAATTTCTTGAGTGCTTTTGTTAAACAAAGAAATCAATTTTAAGTTGAACGGCGTTTTGTCCTTTTCTTGCAGTATCGGCGGTTGTGGGCACATAATGCAACGATGGTTACACCGTTCCGTCGCCATTATTGCATTATGGTTGGATTTAACCTCATACACAAAAATTATTTCTCCCTGCTGATTGACGACCACAACATCGCCTTCATGAAATTCATCCACATTGTCAACAACACAATAAGGTTTCCCGTTATCTGAAATAGTGTCCTTTGTCGTAATTGTTGCAGCATATCCAAACGCAGGACGTGATGCGTCTTTACTTACACATATTTCATTGGAACGGTGAAACATTTTCTTCCCAAATGTTATCCGTCCAACAACATCCTCTACGATATTGAAGGACTTACCTTGAATTTGTTTCATAACGGCTCAATTTATCCAAGACCAAAAAATTCTATTTATCTCAGGGTCATGCTTGTGCAATAACTCAAACAAGTAATGTATTATTGATTTTGTCTTTTTACACATTTCATTTGTCGGTCTGAAACCAATCATATCTCCTTGTTCAGACATATTGCGTACGGGGTCTGCTCCGCAATAAGGTTGGAACACACATTCGGCACATACCGGCAGACACTCTGTGCAAGCAGAGGTAATAATATGGCGTAGAAATTCACCATTGAACATTTCCTGATAACTGTTTTCATTCACATTGCCCAGCCTGAAATAGTAGTTCTTGAAGCGTGCCATCATTCGGGCTTCATCCGATACATATACGCTTCCGTCATAATCATAGATAACTCCTGCTATGCCAACGCCTGCGGGAGATTGCAAATCAACAAATCCAGTTGCAAACGGTGTAAGCATTCGCCTTAAAAGGAGTGCGGCAAATCCCTCTACAAAGAATGTCCCTTTCTTATTTAGGTCTATGATATAATCAAGCCCTTCTTTATAATTTTCAATAAAATCTTCTATGGGATAAGCAATCTTTTCCTTGTACTGTTTTGCAAAACCGTATGGATTAAGAGACCGTAAGAATATGCTGTTAAATCCCAAGCGTATATATTCGTCGATTATATCTTTGAAGCGTCCCAAACTATATTTTGAGGTTGTCATAAGAGCGGAAACACAATCATTGTTTCCCCATATTTCCCGTATCATGGAGAGATGCTTCTCAAAGATTGCATGATGGTCCAACTCTTTGTCTTGCAGCGGACGGTTTGTGTCATGCAAATCTTTAGGACCATCCAATGATGTAGAAATCATACAGTTGTGCTTTTTAAGATATTGCACCATCTTTTCATTCAGTAAAGTTAGATTGGTACAAATAACGAAATCCAACTCTTTCTTTTTGAAAAGGTTTTGCCACTCTGCTTCCTCAATGATATATTTAACCATATCAAAATCAGTTGAAGGGTCGCCACCCTGAAACTCAATCTTGATACAAGGTGAAGGCGATTGGAAAATTGTTTTGACAATATTCTTGGCTGTCTGTTTTGTCATGTCGGCAGAGTGGTCATCCCGATTTTTGCGTGCAACTTGACAATATATGCAACTGGAATTGCAACGTAAGGTAGGTACGACCATATGTAAAGAGGTGAAGTCACGAAGTATGCTTTTCTTTGTGCGAAATTTTGTTGCAAGCATCGAAACCACATCTTCAACTTTGTCAATCGTGGCAATTTGTTTCGATTCGATGTCATAAAATAAATCACTGTGTACATCCATTTCTCCATTCACAAAACGATGGAAGTCCTCGTTCTGTAAAAAGATATATTCCCCGACTTCGTTTGTGAGGAGATATTCTGTATCATTGAACCGTTCAAAACGGAATGGCAATAACTGATAGTCCATATTCTTATTTTGAATTTACTGGTTTGAACGCTTCTTCAACAATCATATCACGAATGTGCCCAAATTGGGCATTAACGTCATGCCGCAGTTGTTGGTCTATCAATTCATTGCAAAATTGCTTGGGAATATCAGCAGTAATGGCATTGTTATCTTTTGATTCAAAAATGACAATCACCAAATTAGGATTAGATTTATCCGTCTGTTGATGTATGTAGAACAAATGTGAGAACTTATAGATTGCCACCGTTATTACATTTTTGGAATACAGAGCTAAATCTACAATTACTTGAAATTTTTTATTGTCAAGTTCTATGACTGGAAATTGAATCTTTGCCATACCATCTTCAAAGTCCTCCAGTCCCTCGAAGACCTCTTGTTATTATGCTCCGAAACGTGGAACTGCAATGCTACCCACATTCTGATTTGGAGGTCGTAGGAAAAAACTTTACACGGATATGGTAATAATAACCCACGCTACAGCGTGAAAACCACTATGCCTTCCTTGTGCTAAATTTAAAAGTTTCCTACGTTTCCAAATCATAAGATAAGCATAACGCTTCTTTCTTTACTAATATGTCTTGGAGAGAGTGTGTGCTCAATCCGATGCAAAAATATAAAAAATAATTAAATATACTGTTAGTCAAGAATTATTCTAATAATTATCTTTGGAATGAACAAAGAAGCTGTCGGATGTTTGTTGTAAAATTATGCAACATTTTTCGGACTCATAGCTTATCTTTCTCCATGAACAGCCTTTTTTGTATTTTATTTCAATATCTGTATTTATACATCCGACCTACAAGATCAGAATGAATAGGTTAATTTCGATTGCTAAATATCTTTTGTCATATTTTGGAGAATGTAAGTCCCGGTCTGGATTTCAGAATATTTTTTGCGTTATTCTTCTGTTCTATAACGATGTCAGTGTCGTTGCAGTCTCTTTTTTAAAAGGAAAACAGACTATTCATGTGAATTGCTCTCTAATATGATCTGTGTAAAATCGGATAGTTTCTAATTTTTTCGATAAGAAATTATATATCCTGAATATTTTCAGACATGTATTCGGTAATGAGTAGGATAATATAGTTAATGTTTTATAATTATCTTTTGGCTTTTCTTAATTAACGGTTACCTTTTAGTTATTATATTTGTAGTATGACAGATAGGTTAGGAGGGCAATGTATTATGAAAAAGTTTATTCTTGTTTTTTTATGGGTAATCGGGGGGATATGCACAGTTTTTTCTCAGGGGATTACGAAAAATGAGGTTGTTGCTATGCGGGACAAAACGGCGAAACCGCGTACGGCTTTGGTTGAAGCTGATGAGAATTTGAAGAATGCGATACAAGAAGAGAACAATCCTTTGATAGCAAAGTATCTGCTCGAATATGTGCATTATCAGTTACTGATTTCACAAGATAGTTTTCCTTCGTTGATACGGTTTGCCGAACATTTGAGGGAGTCTTCTACCGATTCGGTGCAACGTGCCGTGCTCAGCTCTATTGAGGCTCAGATGATCTTTGATTATTATGAGGATACTCGGGGGGTATTGGAGAATGGTGTTCCGACAGATGTAGCTCCCGATCTTGTAAAGATCGATGAATGGGATAGAGCAGCTTTTGTAAGAAAGATATCTGATTTGTTACAGTCTTCCGTCAAACCGGCAGAAATTTTACATAAAACTTCTACTCAGATTTATAAGGAAGCTCTAGATACCGATAAAGATTGGGAAATATTGACCCCGACCATGCTCGACTTTTTGGCGTACCGTGCAATAGATATATATGAGGGATTATTGACGAATCCGGTACTCCCTTTTATTCGCGAAGAGCCTTTGTTGAAAGAATTGAATATGCCGGCGGCGGATTTTGTGAACTATCCGTATTTCCCTGAGAAATATCAGTTGAGACATCAGGTAATTGCCGTGTATCAGCTGTTGTTGAGATTTTCCGATCCAGAATCACCTTCTTACCTTATAGCTGATTTGAAACGGTTGGCGTTTTTACAAGATAACAACTCCGGAGTTGAATACCCTCAAAAATTAAGGAATCTGCTGAATGTTTATAAAGATAGTCCCTATTCGGTAGAAATAGCGATAGATTTATTGGATTATTATAGTCGGATATGGAATACATCTCCCGAAACCAAAGCCTATCTGGTAAAGTTATCTGATCGGTTGATTTCCCGTTTCCCGGAATATCCCCGTTTGGATTGTCTTAAATCTGAACGAGATCAATTGACGGCATATAGCTTCAATCTGAATATGGGTCAAGTTTTATATCCGAGAGAGACGCATACGTTATCTTTTGAGTATAAGAATATCAAGCAACTTTATTTGACGTTGTATCGTACGGAGGGTAATGACAGCATCTTGCAATTTGCAGATACTTTGTATCTGAGTGATACGTTGAGTTTGGCAAATCGCACCGGGAAATGTGTTCTTCCGGCACTGAATAACGGAGAGTATTTCTTGAGATTTTTTTCGGAAGAGAAAGCTGATCTTGGAAAGATCGGTTTTTATGTTTCCCGCATCTACGCGGCGACTTTAGCTCCGACAGAAAAAGAGACGCTCGTTATCCTGACTGATTCTAAAAGCGGAAAACCGTTATCCGGGATTCCGGTAAAATTGTTTCGTTCAGATTTTGAAGATTCTTATGTGAATACGGTAAAGGCAGATCGTTTGGGTTTGGTTCGTTTGGGTGAGAAAGATACGGTAATGTATTTTAAACCCGAAATGAAGAATGATGTTTATTATCCGCTTCAGAACTTGAGATACGGATATTGGAACGGTGATGCGGATACGGAACGTGAAATGATTTCTCTCTTTACCGACCGTTCTGTTTATCGTCCCGGACAGACGCTTTATTTTTCCGGAATTGATTATCGGGTGGGAGAAAAAGTCGGGACAGTCGTGCCTGACGGACGTTATACAGTCGTTCTTTCGGCTCAAGGTAAAGATATTGCCCGCCGTACGGTTCAAGGCGACTCGTTCGGTTCGTTTACCGGATCTTTCGTGCTTCCCTCGGATATAGTAAACGGATATTGCCGGATTAGGGTAGAAGGTCGTAACGAAAGTTTATCTGTACAAGTGTCGGAATATAAAAGACCCACTTTCCGTATTTTATTCGAGCCGGTAAAGGATGCCGTATCTTTAGGGCAGGTGGTCTCGGTTAACGGCAAAGTCATCAGCTTTTCGGGAGTTCCTGTTTCGGGAGCGGATGTTTCTTATACGGTGCAACGTCTTGCGAACAGTTGGTGGAGAAATAAGGGTGAACAGATAGCTCAAGGGGAATTGTTTACAGGAGAAGACGGTGAGTTTACTCTCCGATTTGTTGCTCGGAAAAGCGATAAGGATGCGTTGAAAACCGGAACTTTTTATCGATTCAGGATTGATGTAAATGTAACATCTGCTAATGGTGAAACGCAATCTCAATCTTATTGGGTGACGGTGGGAGAAAGTCCGTTGTCGGTGCAGATGGAAGTTCCCGAAATGATTGACAAGAATGCGCCCAATCCGGTCAAGTTCAGGATAACGAATATGGCAGGGATGCCGGTTTCGGTAAAATGTAAGTATATATTATATTCGATGTATGGTTTGGAAAATCCTATATCGAAGCATGATATTATAAGTGCCGATTCGTTGAAAGTGCGGATGCAGGTAGAAGAAAAGAGTTTCGTGTCGGATAATATTCCTGCTTTGGGAAGTTGGAAAAAATTGCCTTCGGGCATATACCGTCTTGTACTTCAGGTGACGGATACTAATGGAAACTTGGTTATCAGAAATGCCGATTTTGCTTTATATAGTATGCAAGATAAAAAGCCTCCGATAAAAACGTATGAATGGGTTCCTGAAGATTTGTATCAAGTTTCGGACGGAGAGTCTGTCGATGTCATATACGGGACTTCTATCAAGCAGGCATACGTTTTGTATAATTTATATGATGGATTTCGGTTGGTAGACTCCCGGAGAGTAAAAATATCGGATAAAAATTACCGATTCCCTGTTTTATATAAACCGGAATATGGCGATCGTCTTAAACTTTTCGTATCTTTTATAAAAGAAGGATGTTCTTATAACTCTGTGATAAATATACATCGGAAAAAGCCGGATATGAAATTGTCGATAACGACTTCTACTTTCCGGGACAGAACGGTTCCGGGCAGTCAAGAGTCTTGGAGTTTTACAGTGAAGGACGCATCGGGGAAACCCGTTTCGGCACGTTTTATGACCGAGATGTTCGATGCTTCTTTAAATGAGATAATGCCTCATGATTGGAGTTTCAGACCGGTATATAATCCGATAGATTATGGCCTGTTTTTGCGGGATATAGGCGGGCGGAATATCTGGAAATCCGAGCAGATAAGCACTTCTTGTTTTCCGCTTTATTTCGGAAGGTTTGTTTATTCAACTATTTACAGAAGAATGACCTCTTTGACTTTTGCGACACAGATGAATACAATGGCAAAAAGTCGCCCCTATATGTCTGTTGAAGATGTAGCAGCACCTGCAGTCCCGGAGGATGCGGCCGGTTCTGGAAATTTAGAGCAAACACCTGTGCAATATCGGAGGAATTTCAATGAAACGGCATTTTTTTATCCTCAATTGACGACAAATGAGCAGGGAGAAGTGTCTGTTAAATTTACGATTCCCGAAAGCAATACCGAATGGCAATTTCAGGCGTTGGCTTATACGAAAGATCTGAAATACGGTTCGTATAAAAATAATATGATCTCTCAAAAACAGTTGATGGTAGCCCCGAACATACCTCGTTTTGTGCGTAGAGGAGATGAGGTTTCGATTGCTACATTAATGCAGAATATATCAGATCGTTTGATGAGCGGCAGTTTTACATTCGAGTTGTTCGATCCATATACTGATAAAGTATTGGAACAGAAAAAGCAGGAGTTTATTCTTGAAGCCGGAAAATCAAAATTGGAGAGTGTGGATTTTACAGTTCCTGAGGGGGTGGATGTGTTGGGTATCCGTGTAAACGCGGTGACTCCCGGAGTAAGTGATGGAGAACAGCATATTATTCCGATATTGCCGTCGCGGACGTTGGTGACGGAGGCTGAACCTTTTGTGTTGAAAGGCGGGAAGGAAATAAAAAACATACGGATGCAAGGGCTTTCTGATGATGCAGAGGAAAATTATCGTATGGTATTGGAGTATACGGCTAATCCACTTTGGTATGTAGTGCAGGCTCTTCCTCAATTAAATGAAGTTTCGGGTACCGACGTTATTAATATTACGTCCGCTTTATATGGCAATACGGTCGCTTCGGTTTTAGCTCGCAATAATCCTGAGATCGTTTCGGCATTACAGACTTGGAAAGTTAAAAATGAGACCGGTTCATCTTTAGCATCTCCTTTGGAGAAAAATGAAGAGTTAAAATCTGTATTGATTTCAGAGACGCCTTGGGCGTTGGATGCACAAAATGAAACGGAACGATTACAATCACTTTCCGGTTTGTTGGATGTTTCCCGTGCTGAGCAGTTGCAAAATAAAGCATTGGAATTGCTTCGTGACTTGCAGAAGCCCGAAGGCGGCTGGGGTTGGATGAAAAAAATGCCGGTTAGTTTCCTGATGACGATTAATACTTTAGAAGGTCTGTCTCGCTTGACGAAATTAGGCGGAATACAGTATGACGAGGCTTCTAAATATATGCAGATGCGGGCGATCAATTATTTGGATAGTTGCATTATTTTGGATCAGGAAAGGAGGAAAGCTAATAAGTCGGGTGTGGTATCTAAATATGGCAAGCTTCTTTATGTATATGTGAGAAGCAGCTATCGGGACATACCGTTGGCGAAAGCGCTGAGCGCTCATAAAGAGATCATCGAGTATATAAAGAGGAAGTGGGTTTCTTTCTCTTTGTACGAAAAAGCTGTTGCCGCAGTATCATTGTATCGTTACGGTTTTACGGCTGAGGCCAAAGAGATATTGGTGTCTTTGCGAGAATATTCTACAACGACAGAGGAGCTGGGTATGTTTTGGCAAAATAATAAGTCGTCTTATGCTTACAGAAATAGTGCAATACAGGTACATGCTGCAATAATGAATGCTTTTGCAGAGATAGATCCGAATTCAAAATCTGAGTTGAATGAGATGAAACGTTGGTTGATTATGCAGAAACAGACACAGAATTGGGGATCTGTGCCTTCGACGATAGATGCTGTCAATGCAATATTGAATACCGGAGACTATATGTTGTCAGCATCGAGAAATACGGTAAAAATCACATGGGGGAAAACCGTTTTAAAACCGGAGATTACGGATGGTTTCACCGGATATGAACGGTATATCCGTCAGGGAGCGGAGATTACTCCTGATTTGGCAAATGTCGAAGTATCGGCCGATCAGAAACAACCTTCATGGGGAGCGTTATACCGACAGTATTTTGCCGATTTTACACAGATACGAAATAAGGCGGTCAAAGGTTTTTCTATCGATAAGCAATTTTTTGTGGAACAAATGTCGGGAAAAGAAAAAGTGTATGAGCCTTTGAATAAAGTAACGCTGAAGAGCGGAGATAAGGTCAATATCCGTTTGATAATAAGGACAGATCGTGATTTGGAATTTGTCCATGTAAAAGATCAACGTCCTGCATGTTTCGAACCGGTCGATCAGTTGTCGCGTTACGAATGTAAAGACGGAGTTTGCTATTATCAGGAAACAAAAGATGCGGTGACGAATCTCTATTTCGATTTTCTTCCGAAAGGTACTTATGTAGTTAGTTATGATGTGTGGGCCGATCGTCCCGGAAGTTATCATAACGGTATTTCTACAATACAGTGTCTGTATGCTCCTCAGTGGGTTGCCAATACAAAAGGGCGTATGATAATCGTGAAGTGAAATTGGTAATCGCATCGGAATCTACGAGAGCCGTTTAGTTTGAGAATCTATATAAATTTTACACAAACAATTTGGAGGCATATAAAAGTCCTGCCGGTAAGAATTCTTACCGGCAGGACTTTTATATATGGCCCGGTTATCGCGATAGTTTGTCTTTTGAAGATGAAATGTTAAAAATGAGCATTAAAAATCTCTTTTTCAGTACATAGATTTTGAAAACGTTAACAACCTGTTTACCTTTGTCGATATTATATATGTTTCTTTTTGAAATTTATATGTTTATGTCTGTAACTGATTGTTTAAATAAAAAGATATGAACTTGAAAAATTTATTGATTATGGCGGCGATGTCTGTGATGGCGTTCGGATTTGCCGCATGTTCTTCCGATGACGATGATGATAAAGACGGAATGCTTTATGATGATGTAAATTCGGAATATAATGACTATGTCAGTGTTTGCGGAATAAAATGGGCAAGAGGTAACCTTCAGCATTTAGGTGAAGATTGGAAGATTGCCGATCATCAGTGGGAATACTTTAATTATGTCGATGGTAATACCGGGTCGTCTATTTCACAAAGTTCTTCGCAAATGGATCATTTCAATTGGGGAGTATGCGGTGCAAATGCTTTGAATACCAGTTCCAGTGTTTGTGCAAAAAATGTGTCGCAGGATATAAGCGGTAAAATGTTTACCGATGAGGCATGTACGGCCGAGACCTCTGATTTTGCTGCCGCATTATACGGAGATATTGCTTATTGGGCAACACAAGGGACATGGAGACTGCCGACACAAGCGGAGTTGCAGAAATTGTATAATGAAGCTTCATATCAATATGGATATTATACGACAGAGGATGGTAAAAATGTATATGGATATTTGTTTACTCCTCCGATGAAAAGCGGTCGTGTAGAGAATACTTCAGCACGTCAGATTACCGATGAAGAATTGGTCGGCGGGCTTTTCCTTCCGGCAACGGGGTATCGTATCTATCCGGGATCGACGATTTCTAAAAGCGGAGAAGTCGGCTATTACTGGACATCTCAGTATCGTAGTGCCGGAGATAATGATTATGCTTATTATTTAGAGTTGCAACCGACTCAGATTCGTTGGGCGGGAAATGCCAGCTATTACGGACGGTCGGTACGCCCTGTGAAAAATTAGATTGTAGAAGATTCCCATAAAGGAATCCTCAAAGCAGACTTGAATAAAATTTAAAAAAGGTAGCCGTTTCCGATAAATGTCAGGATAACGGCTACTTTTGGCATTATAACAGCTTTATCGATGGGTTCTCATTCTGTCTTTTGCCATTTCGGCATATTCAGTACCGGGACGTCCGTAATTGCAATATGGGTATATGCTGATTCCGCCTCTCGGTGTAAAAAAACCGGTAACTTCGATGTATTTGGGATTCATGAGTTTGATGAGATCTTTCATGATCAGGTTGACGCAATCTTCATGAAATCCTCCATGATTGCGAAAACTGAATAGGTAAAGCTTCAGACTTTTGCTCTCTACCATTTTTATATCCGGAATATAATCGATCTGTATAGTTGCAAAATCCGGTTGTCCTGTAATAGGACAAAGACTTGTAAACTCAGGGCAGTTGAAACGTACCCAATAATCCATCTCCGGGTGTTTATTATTGAATGCTTCCAGTACTTCAGGAGCGTAATCTTGAGGATATTCTGTCTTTTTTCCTAATAGGCTTAGTGTCGTTTCTTCCATATATAAATATTATACTTCTTTTATTTTTAGTATATTATAAGAAATGTCGGTGTCATATACATCGCTTCCGTCAATTCGTTTGATTAGCTTTACCACTCGTATGGTAACCGGTAAGATAATAGCTTCGTAGGCCGATTTCAGAATTGCTTGAGTTACAATGAGTATCAGCAGCTCGTTAAACGGTACGACTCCGGCGAAAGCCACAGGAAAAAAGATCAAAGAGTCTGCGCTTTCTCCTACCAGTGTCGATACCATTGCCCGAAGCGAAAATCTTTTACCTTTGCTGGCTACTTTCATTTTGCTCATGACGTAAGCATTTAAAAACGATCCGGCCAAAAATGCGATCAAACTGGCTACAGCGATGCGGGGAGTTGCGGCAAATATCAAAGAAAAGGCTTCTTGTCCGTTCCAGAACGAAGCCGGAGGCAAGAGTATTGCCAACTGTATAAGCGCTACGGCGAGAAAGTTCATGGCAAATCCTGCCCAAATGATCAACCGGGCTTTTTTATAACCCCATACTTCGGCAATACAATCATTTATAATATACGAGATAGGAAATACGATAAGTCCGGCAGTTGCTGTGACAGGACCTAAAGAGATCATTTTCACTTCCAGAATGTTGGAAATGATGAGGCATACACAGAAAAGTATGCTCAACACCATAAAGGGGAGGCTGACTGTTTTTTTCATACATCTTGTTTTTTACGTGGTTTATCAAGCACACGGGAGTGCAAAGGTACGATCTTAAGGAATACTTAATTGTTAAAAATGAAAAAATATTTACGCTTCTGTTTTTCCGAGGGATGGAGCTCTGACAATGCAATGGTGTGTCACCGCTTTTGAGGGACATTGGCTTATTTTTATAAGATATAGATAATCGGCTTGAGTATATTTTTCTCTATTTTTGTTTCTTATAAATACTATCGGATAATTATGAAATATTTTATTGTTGGGGCCTTAATCGCCTGTTTTACTGTTACAGTAGCTTCTTCAAAGGATGAAAGAGAGTTGAAGATGCGTATCGCTTCTGTTCTGAAAGAGAAAAGGGCAACCGTAGGAGTTGCTGTTTTATATGGGGATAACCGGCTTTTTGAAGTGAATAGGGGCGATTATCCGATGATGAGTGTTTGCAAATTTCCATTGGCTCTTGCAGTTCTCGATTACCTTCATAAAAAAAATCTTTCTCTCGACACCGAGATATTTATCCGGGAATCAGATCTGTTACCTGATACATATAGTCCTTTGAGAGATCGGCATCCTCAGGGTAATATTAAGATGTCGATACGGGAGTTGCTTTCTTACACGGTATCGTTGAGCGATAATAATGCGTGTGATATATTATTCGGGTATATCGGCGGGACAAAAGTTGTCGATGATTATATTAAACGGTTGGGCATTTCGGGAATGTCTGTTGTTGCGACGGAAGCGGTGATGCATGAGTCGTTTGAGAAACAATACTGCAATATGGCTACACCGTCTTCTGCTGTTCTGTTGTTGGATAAGTTTTTAAAAGAAGATTTGTTCAGAGACGAGTATGGGAGCTATTTAAGAAAAATCATGATAGAAACATCTACGGGAAATGATAAGATAAAAGCCGGACTTCCTGAAGGGGTGGTAATGGGGCATAAAACCGGAAGCTCTGATCGGAACGCTAAAGGAATAAAGGCGGGAGACAATGATTTGGCTTTTGTGCAGTTACCCGACGGACAGCGCTATTGTATTGCCATTTTTATACGGGATTCGAAAGAAGATGATAAAACAAATGCAGCTATAATAGCCTCTGTTTCAAAAGTTGTTTATGATTATATTGCAAAGAAGTAATAAGAGTCGGCTTTAATAAGCGAATTATTTTGTATTTATTTAAGTATAAGTGTATTATATATGTTTTTTATGTTTATATTTGTTATTGTATAAATAAAGAGGTATTGCACCATGAAAAAACTTTATCTGATAATTTCTTGTACATTGTTTTTTATCGTAGAGTTGGCAGCCCAAATAACCGGTTTATTTACTTATGAAGGAGGGTATTTTGTGAAAGACGGGAATAATTGGGCCGAATACCGTCCGCAATCTAAGGATGGGGTATGGGCTTCTTATATGAAATATGACGAAGACGAAAATTATTACTATATAAATAATTCGAAATGTTCTCTTTGTGTTCCGAAGAAAAAGCACAATAAGTTTTATATTTCTAAGAATGGCGAATGGGAGGTGATTTATTATACAAAAGAGATTTATAGCTATTTTAAAGCAAACGGGCGTCAAATATATTGTTACGAAGGAGGGTATTTTGTAAGAGACGGAAATGATTGGGCAGAATATCGTCCGCAATCTAAGGATGGGGTATGGGCTTCTTATATGAAATATGACGAAGACGAAAATTACTATTATATAAATAATTCGAAATGTTCTCTTTGCGTTCCAAAGAAAAAGCACAACAAGTTTTATATTTCTAAGAATAATGAGTGGAAGGTGATTTATAACACGACCGATATATATGATGTTGCTTCGGAGTACGATTATATGCTTTATTTCAAATATTATAAAGTCGCTGATGCTGAAGGTAAATTACAAGAAGTGAATGAGCCTGCATCGATCAGTCTTAGTAGAAAAGGTAAAATGCGCTTGTGTTGCGGGAATAAAAGCTATGATGGGAAATTTAGTGAGTTGGCAGTGACAACATTAAGAAACTCTGATACGGAATTGGGATTTAAGTTGATCGTAGATGAAAATAATTATATCCAGTTTATCGGGGACTGGTGTATGGTTAATGTTGAGAGTATCTGTCCCTTTATGGATTTTATGGATTGTACAAACAAAGATTTGATAGAGATAATAAAAAATAAAATTAAGGATAAAAGTTTCTTCGTTGATTAAGAGCCTGTGTGGATTTCTAATAATAATATAATCAGGCCATTTTTGTGTTTTCTTTCAGTCTGTTTTCCCGTTTTCATTCGTCAGATCGTCCGTTATCCTTCTTATAAAACAGAAAAATATCCTCGAAAGAAACTTTCAAATCTGATTCGGGTAAAATTCAGATGAGAACTGAGAAAGTTTATAAAGTCGGGGAAATAGAAATGCCGACAATCCTCACAAAATATCTTGTCGGCATTTTTTGTAAATCTTTACTATGCGTTTTCTATCATCATTCCTTTTAAAACAGAGTCGGCGGTTTCTTTGCCCAATGTGTTTTCGATAATTTTTGCAGCAAATTTTATCGTAGAAGCCGGGCCGTTTCCGGTAATAATGTTTCCGTCTATTTCGACCGGTTGAGCTGTGTAAGTAGCTTCGGTGAGAAATTGTTCGAATCCCGGATAGCAAGTGGCCCGTTTACCTTTCAAAATTTCGTTCTTCCCGAGAACGAGAGCCGGTGCCGCGCAAATTGCAGCGATATTTTCTCCTGAAGCTGCCCTTTTTTTCAGCATTTCGATCAGTGGTGCATACTCTTCAAGATGTTTTGCACCGGGCAATCCTCCGGGTAATATGATCCATTGTGCGTCAGATATAGTTTGTGTATCGAAAGTCATATCTGCACGGACAATGATGTCATGGGCACCTTTGACTTCTAATTTCGGAGAGATAGATACTGTTTTTATTTCCATACCGGCCCGGCGTAACATGTCTGTAGTAGCAAGAGCTTCGATTTCTTCAAAACCTTCTGCTAATAAGAGATAAGATACTTTCATAGTCGTATTGAATTAATTCTTGTATTTTAATGAATATAACAAATATACAATAAAGATTTTGGGATTTTGAAAATTAAATTCGATGAAAATTTTTTTTTAACAACAATTTATTCCGGTTAACTTTCGGGATTGTGAGAATCGGCAAAAATTTTTCTTTATATGGAAACGCCTCCGAAAATTTAAGAGAAAATTTTCGGAGGCGTTTCAAAATTTTTAAAGAACTGTTTTTATTGTAGAGTCCCTTGTTCGGCTTGTTTAATCATATTTTCATTTGCTGTGATATAGATATCCACCCGACGGTTCTGTGCACGTCCTGCTTCAGTATCGTTGCTGGCGACAGGTTCGTGGTATGCTTTGCCGGCTGTAGTCATTCTGCTTCTGGGAATACCATTTTGTACGAGAAAGTCGGCAACAGCCTCAGCTCTTTGAGCGGAAATCCTTTCGTTTACGGCTAAAGTCCCGGTATTGTCGGTATGTCCCCATATTGTAATATCAGTTTCCGGAGTATTTTTTAGAGATGCGGCAAATTGAGACAATGCTGTTTTTGAAACTGCATTCAAAGTTGAACTGTTCAATTTAAATAGAATACCGTTGTCAAAAGTCACTTTAATAGCTTGAAGTCCGTTTTGGTCTGTTACGGTAGAAACTTGAGCATTTTCTATTTTTTCCAGTTCGGCTTTTTGCTTATCCATCTTTTTCCCGATAAGAGCTCCTGCACCGCTACCTACCGCAGCACCCACGGCAGCACCGATTGCCGCGCCTTTACCTTTTCCTATAAGAGCACCGATTCCGGCACCTAAAGCAGCACCGCCACCCCCGCCAATG
>ERZ772819.1471-NODE-1471-length-18801-cov-5.225915_pt1 | contig 18801 bp, 19 predicted proteins | sample MGYA00580860_ERZ772819 | MGnify/ENA primary metagenome ERZ772819 (study PRJEB29015, sample SAMEA2737683) | human gut metagenome | biome: human gut; feature: human-associated habitat; material: faeces | place: China | collected 2012 ...
ATGGCGTTACCGCAACATCTACCCGATCGCCATCGAGGCTGTAAGAACCGGAAAGATTGACCTGAAACACATTGAACCTGCAATGTTCCCGTTTGAGAAGAGCCAGGAAGCTTTTGAATATGCGTTTGAGCACAGAAGCGAAGTTCTGAAGACGATTATTCAGGTAACGGAATAAGGGGTTAATGAAAAAATAGAAATGGCTGGAAATCCAAAGATGTAGAAAAATCTTCGGTTTCCAGCTGTTTTTTTATGGTGGAGCTCTATACAGGTAAAGGATATTTGATGTATTATTTATGGTAACAAAATAAAACAGTAAGTTTTCAGGAGGAGATTAGTGTGAAAGAAAGTAGAGGACAGCCATAAATGGGTGCACTTTACTAAGCTGTCTAAATCAGGCAACTTTTTAGAGTGTTATAAATATAGTGAATTAGATTAAGAAGCTAATGGTTCATCAGGAGGAAGTATTCCCTCCCGTTGCAATAGTTTCTTGGCTTGCTTGATAGCTTTTGCCTTTTGTTTTTCAACAAGAGCTACAGGCATATCGATTTTGTAAAGATCGCTCGGATTCCACTGCTCACCAGTAGACAGCATCTGGTAGATGGCAGTAAGAATCATACGGGCAATAGCGATAATGGCTCTTTTCTTGTCACGACGTTTCGCAAGAGATTCATATTTCTTTTTGCGGTAAGGAGATTTATCCGATTTCACGGCTGCATGGGCACACTGTATTAATGCAGGTTTGAGGTAAACACCGGCACGTGTTATACGGACAGATTTTTTCTTACCAGCAGATTCGTTGCTTCCTGGTGTTAAACCAGCCCAGCAACAGAGACGTTTGGAACTGGAGAATTGAGACATATCAATACTTATTTCGGAGATGATAGTGATTGCACTATCACGTTTAACACCCGGAATGGTAGAAAGAAACTGGATAGCATTTTCATAATCAGGATCAGAAGAAATCAAATTTTCTATCATAGAGTCTACATCATTGATTTCTGCTATGATATAATTCATATGTGCGCGGACGAGGCACATGCGATATTTTTGGGAATCAGTCATCTGATATCCTTCTATGGATTCAATCACAGAATCTTCTTTGGATTTGAGGCTCCTAAGAAGTTTTGAAGCGATTTCTTCGTGGTTGATAGAAGTATCCGATTGTTGAAGTAGATAATCAATAATGGATGTGGATGACTTCCCAAAGATATCGGAAACTACAGAGTCTAGTGCGACATTACAAACAGTAAGTGCATTCTGATATCGATTCTTTTCGCTGGAACGGCAGGAAATAAGTTTATAACGATATCTTGTGTATTCTCTAAGAATACGTTTTTTTTGCAAGGAATGTAACTGCCTTTTACAAGTCCAAGACGGAATAAATCTCCAATCCATTTAGAATCTTTGGTGTCATCTTTGTTGCCTTTGACAACTTTTACCCATTTAGGGTTAGCAATTACGACATTGATTTCATCCTCAAGAAGATTAAAGACAGGAACTCAGTATTTACCCGTAGATTCCATGCAGACATCATGACAATTGTTTTCTAGCAACCATTGCTTAAATTCAAGAATAAAATTGTTGAATGTAGAAAAGCGTTTCTTTTGATAAGAAGGTTCAATACCGCCAGTAGTTTTTACTATTGTGGCAACGAGAAATGATTTGTGAACATCGACACCACAACAGGTTTGATAAGTAACTTTCATAGCAAATGCTCCTTTCGTAAAAGATAAGAAGCCATTGACTGAACTGCCACACAATTAAACCAAGGTGCTTAAACAATTCTTAGTGTACGGATTCATAATACCACTTATTTGTGCTTGAAAAGGCAGAACTTACACTGATTAGTATGCTGTCTAAAACGAAGAAAGTTATTACAACTCCTCCTCCCGTGCTTTGTAGTGTAGTTTCTTTTAAGTTGTTTTACATCACGGAGTAGAATTTGTAACACTTTCATTACTATTTGTGCCGCCAGCCGAAGGCGGCGGAATGGAGATTAGTATGAACATTAAGAAAAATATTATAAAAAAGTGTCCATCGGATACGCATAAGCAGTTTTTAGAGTATGCTTTTTGTTTTTTTCAAGAAAAAAACTGCAAGGCGATATTGAAAGGTTCAATTCAAAAAGATACCGCTCATAAATTTTCCGATATAGATTTGGTGTTAAAAAGGATGGATAAGGAGCTGGTGAGAGAATTTATATTTAATTTTGGAGAAGTTGTTCTAATAAGCAGAACGCAAAGACCATTGGGGATTCTGATAGTTATTTATAGTGATGGATTGTGTTTGGATTTGGATTTTAGAGATAAAATTACAAGAGAAGAGATTAATGATTGTGATGTGATTGGTGTGGCTTTTACGGATGGAGATATTGCGGAAAAGGTGGTGAGATGCACCAATATTTTAGAAGAAGAGAATACAGATGATTGGGAGAATATGCAAAGATTATTTCATCGTTCGCTTATTAAGTGGATAGGGGGAAATGAAGAGCTAGGATACAGTATTCTTCAGGAAATTTATGAATTTATTCTAAATAAGACGAGGAGTGTTGAAACTTTAAGTGGAGATTACAAAAAAGATATTGCCTATCTTCTGAGGGAATTCAATAAGGGGTATTCACTTGACGTAAAGTATTATGGTGTTATCGAAGAATTAATAGATAATATTAGGTGAAAAAGATTCATTTTGTATTATGCTTTTGGCTTGTTTGTATAGGAGCATAGACATATTAGAGCTGAGAGGTTATACTGTTGTGATTAAAATGTTTTTTGTTAAGAATCTTGTTGGCATGTATGCTTGTAGATAATGAAGCAGCGGCGAGATAAATTAAATTGTATAATTTGATTAAGCAAGGTTAATATTCTCGAGAAATAAACTTTATTTCGTTATGGGAGAGGGTTTAGATGAATAAGATAGGTGACAATGAATTAGATGAGATATTGTCAACTCTTCAAGAAATAGAACATATAGAAATAATAAGAATTGGTACAAGAGCTATTGTGGTAAATCCAATGCGGATAACCGATGATTTGATAAATATTTTTAAAAAGTATAAGCCATTATGGATAAATACACATTTTAATCATCCTAAAGAGATAACGGCTGACGCGGTTAAGGCTTGTACTAAAATAGTTGATAGACCGAGTGACGATGTAACCCAGAATATGCTTGTAACAATTTACAAAACAGACGTTGAAACAACAGAACTACTTGAAAAGTTTGGAATTACTGTATCTAAAGATAAAATCATTGATGGAACCACACTTTTGTTGGAACCAGGACAGATGCAGACCTTGTATAGACGTGCACCTTATCTTATTTCAATGAGTGTTACGGATTTAACTCAAGTGAAATTAGAAGATATTGTCGATGATGAAGAAATTGACTTTGATAGTGAACGAAAAATACCTGTACCAGGTAATGAGCCAATTGTCGGTGTTATAGATACTCAGTTCAATGAGAAGGTATATTTTCATGAATGGGTGGAATATAAGAATATGCTTTCAAACGATATTCAGCTTGAAAAAAAGGACTATTACCATGGAACAGCTGTAACATCAATCATTGTTGATGGGCCGAAAGGTAATCCTAAGCTTGATGATGGTTGTGGTCGTTTTAGAGTTCGTCACTTTGGAGTAGCGACACAGAGTGGATTTAGTTCATTTGCTATTCTGAGGAGTATTAGAGAAATTGTGGCTAATAATCCTGATATAAAGGTTTGGAATCTTTCTTTGGGTTCGCCAGAACCTATCAAGGATAATTTTATATCACCTGAAGCAGCTGAGCTTGATCGCATTCAAAGTGAATATGACGTAATCTTTATTGTTGCAGGAACTAATACTCCAGATGGTTTAGTTCATCCTGAAATGAAAGTAGGATCACCGGCAGATTCATTAAATGCAATGGTTGTAAATTCTGTAACAATGGAAAATGAAAGTGCTTCTTATTCGAGAAGAGGACCGGTATTGTCTTTTTTCCATAAGCCTGATGTCAGCTACTACGGAGGAGATGGAAACAGGCAGGACACAAAGATTGCACTATGCATAGATAACATGGGGGCAATTTATAAAGCGGGAACTTCATTTGCAGCCCCTTGGATTACTCGAAAAATGGCATACTTGATTCATGTAATGGGATTAACAAGAGAAGTTGCAAAGGCTCTACTAATAGATTCTGCCGCAAAGTGGAGTGCGAACGGTAGAATATCTGATTCTATAGGATATGGAGTAGTTCCTAAACGAATTGAGGATGTTTTAAGCACAAGTGATGATGAAATAAAATTTTTCATCACCGGAACAACAGAGGATTATGAAACATACAATTATAATTTGCCTGTCCTGGTTGTAGATGGAAAACATCCATTTTATGCGCGTGCTGTAATGATATATTTTCCTCATTGTGACCGTAATCAGGGCGTTGACTATACTAGTACTGAAATGGATATTCATTTCGGTCGAGTTCAGCCAAACGGAAAATTGAAAACAATTGACGATAATAAGCAATCCGAAGAGGGGCAAGTTCTTTATGAAGAAGATGCACGAGAAATATATCGTAAATGGGATAATGTCAAACGTGTATGTGAAGAAATAAAGGGGCGTGCTGTTCCAAGAAAATCCTACGAATCAGGGATGTGGGGAATCAGTATTTTAACCAAAGATCGTGTGACGACAAAGAATAAAGAGGCTTTGCAGTTTGGCCTAGTTATTACTCTCAAGGAAATGTACGGTAAAAACAGAATAAATGAGTTTATTAAGAGTTGTATGGCACGTAACTGGCTTGTAACAAGACTTGATGTTCAGAATCAGGTTGATATCTATACACGGGCTGAGGAAGAAATTGAGTTTGAGTAAGGAGATAGTCATGAATACAGATAATTTGGTTGTGGCAGTTAGCTATGCACACGATAGCGATGAGTTTAATAAAAAAGTGGTGGCATTTGTAAGTTGTTTAAGAGAAAAGCATGGCTATGATGCCATAATGGATGAATATTTAAAGCAAAAGGAAACGGCAGTGGATTTTAATGAAATGATGGCTAAAATGATTCCAAATGCCAATAAGGTAATTGTATTATTGACACCAAAATATAAAGAGCGTGCTGACCAATTTATAGGAGGTGTAGGCGATGAGTATAGGATAATATTAGAAGAGATAAAAACATGTCCTAAGAAATTTATTTTTGCATCGTTTGTCCCAATTAATGATGAGGTTGTAACTAGGATTAATCCAGCTGCTTTAGGCAATAGGGAAATAGTGTATCTATCTGACGATGAGCAGTGGGATGATTTGTTTTCTAAATTGTTAGATGAACCTATTATAGATTTTCCGGATGTCGCAAATAAAAAAACAAAGCCAAGAAAGAAGAGCATTGGTTTTTGCGGGAATAAAAAGAAAACGGATTTGTTCAGGGAAACACAGATTTTGCTTTGTGAGAATAAACAAATCCTAGAACAATTTGGTCCAGATTCGTTGGTTGCAATTAATAACCCTATGTCATCAGCTATCAATACATGGAATCAGTTTAAGCAAAATATTATTATTCCCAATAATAGAAAAATAGTGGAAGCTTTTGAAAGTAATATTTCGGTTCTTTCTATGGAAGAAGTGGAAGTATACAAGAAATTTAAAATTCATGCCGAAGCTTTTGAAAGTTGTAATAAAGGAGAAATTATACGAGAGGGAACTCCAAGGTTTCCGGTAGAATTTGAGCAGATGATTAAGGGGGAGAAATAAATATGCCAGATCAATTTATAAAATTTCCAAGAGTGGAAAGTATACAGTACTTTGAGAGCGCTATGTACGGACATAATAAGGTGCTTAGATGTAAAAAAATAAGTGATAGTTATTACGAAATACAAAGAGAAGATTTACCACCAATATTTGTATTTGTATCAAATTATTATGCGCTTAGTGTATCGGATTATTATGAAATAACAAGTGAGTATCAAATAGATTGCCTTGTTACAATTTCAAATTGGAATAGGGTGACGCAAGATGCATATGAATTAGGTAGAAGAAATGGAATTGGCGTTTTTACTATGAGTGAATTTATGGGGGCTTTAAATTGTGCAAAACCAAGTGTATATATTAGGCCAATTGATAGAGAGGATAATGACAGAGCAGGCGTCGGATTTGGAAGAATCGGTTAAGGCTGATGTTTTTTTGATGGGTTCGTTTCAATATACAGAAGAAGCAAATGACATTGATTTAATTCTTATATATAGCATTGCAAATTATGATGCAATGAAACGCCTAAAAGATGTTTTGGCAGAAGCCATTTATGATACTTTTAATATTCCAGTTCATTATACAACTTTGAGTGAAAATGAATATGAGGAGATGTATGCACTTAGGCAGGAAAAACAGTGTGTATTATTTGAATATTACCATAAATGAGATATTTGATTAATACTGCCTTGACCTGCCGCCTAAGTCAGAAATGGCGTAGGCATGGTTACTGTCATTTAAAAAGAGGTGAAATAATGCCAGATATAATTAATTCCGTTAAAGAGGAATTTATAAATGAATACATAAGAAAAATAGATACTGCAATTGAAACTTATAACGCGACAATAGGTTCAAATGATGAAATATTTGATCTTGTTATTGAAATATCAAATGTTTTTGAGAATGATATACCAAATTTACAAACGAGTGTGTTGATAAGAACAGGAACGGAAATACGTGATGCAAATATTGTGAGAGCAATGCTGATAAAGTATTTGGCTGATAATGGAATTGAATATAAAGGTAAAGGAATCGAAGAAAATGTTAAGGAGAAAAGATTTTGGAATTCATTTATTCATTGGTTCGAAACAGAATTACCTGGCTTGGAATTGTTAGATGGTAAATATTTGCGGTGGGATAATTGGGATGGAGGAATGTGGTTCATAGAATTGGATTATGACCATGAATTTACTTTATATAGAGGTACAGTTTATCCAAGTTCGTTAAAGAATAATACTGGTGACTTTGTAGATATAAAGGCTTTTATAGAGATCGCATATAAGCACTGGATAATTAACACGGGAGAATGCCATTATAAATTTACTATAGAGGTTAATGATAGATTTAAAATATTCAAATTGCCATATAGGTTGCAAAATGGGATTGTAATAAAGCAAGGCTATAAATCAACTTCTCCTATTGATAAAATTATTAATTATAGAATGTTTGAACGAAAAATACAGTTTTCGGAGGAAATGATTAATAGTAAAGATATAATGGAAAAGAAAAGCGCATTAGATTTTATTATAGATGCGCTTCAATATCTAATATCAACTAAAGGAGATACTAGAAATGAACAGTATAAAGCGTTGGCTCTGAGTGTGAGCGATAATATGGATGGCAAAGTTTATGCGGTTGTGAAAAAAGAATTGGATGAATTAATGAAGTTATCCAATGAATATTTTGATGTAAGACATAATGATTATTTAAATGCTGCTAAGGAGAAAAGAGAACCATTGAATGATTCACAGTTTATAGAGTATTTATATAATCGTGCATATTCAATATTGTATCTGCTGAGATTGAAAAGTTAATACACTGATTATCATTGTTGTTAATAGCATTGAGACAAAAGAATAATTGTAAAAGGTAAAGCAATTTGAATAACTTGAGTCATAGTCCAAAACAAATTGGCATATTGACATTGGTCATATACAATGGTATTATTTCGACAATAAACAAAAAGAAAGAGCACATTGAGTGTAAGGTGAAGAAATGAGAATTAGATAGTTTAGTTTAAGTTATCACATTTAGTTTTAAGTCCTGCCGATGGCGGGCTGTTTGTGTACGCTTAAATTAGATTATCGCATCCGAATTCACTTTATACTTATCGTAGGATAAATATAGAGTTATTTTTGCGGGTCTATTTTGCGTATGCAAGATAGACCCCCTTTTGTTATGCATGTCGTGTACAATGAATGCTGTTATGTATTGAGGGCAGGCGAAGGAGGAAAATATATGGCACAAATTAATGTAAATAATCTTACCTTCGCATATGAAGGTAGTTTCGATAATGTATTTGAGAATACCTCTTTTTCTATTGATACCAACTGGAGGTTAGGTTTTGTCGGAAGAAACGGAAAGGGTAAAACAACATTTTTAAATTTGCTTCTTGGGAAATATGAATATGAAGGAAATATTAGTACCAATACGATTTTTGACTACTTTCCGTACATTGTTAATTCAGAAGAGCTGACTAAAACTGCCGGCGAGCTTATAGAATCCTGGAAGCCTGGAGTAGAAATCTGGAGGGTTATGTGTGAATTGCCGGAATTGTCTATCGATGCAGAACTTTTGTACAGACCTTTTGGTACATTAAGTTTTGGCGAAAGAACGAAGATAATGCTTGCAATATTATTCTCCGGCGGCAACGATTTCCTTTTGATAGATGAACCAACAAATCATCTTGATAAAGAAGCTAGGGAGATAGTCAAAAGTTACCTTAAGAAAAAGAAGGGATTTATCTTGGTTTCTCATGATCGTGATGTGCTTGATGCTTGTATTGACCATGTGTTGGTACTTAATCGCGCTTCAATTGAAGTTCAGACAGGTAACTTTAGCTCGTGGTGGGAGAATAAGGAAAAAGCTGATAGCAATGCACGTGTTGAGAATGAAAAGCATCTTAAAGAAATCGGAAAACTTGAGGTAGCAGCAGAAAGAGCAGGCAGATGGGCAGAGAAAAGTGAAAACACAAAGATAGGATTTGATCCCATTAAGGAGCACGACCGGTCTATAGATACTAGAGGATATATTGGTGCCAAAACCAAGAAAATGCAAAAGCGGGTGAAGGCTTACGAAGGTAGGATTGACAGAGAAATTGAAAAAAAAGAAGGACTTTTAAATGACATCGAAGAGGTGACGGACCTTAAATTAATGCCACTTAAATATCATAAAGAGCGTTTGCTGTTTGGGCGAGATTATTCGTTTAAATATAAGGATTCAGATAATAATGTATTTGATGGATTAAGTTTTGAAATTAATAATGGCGACCGCGTAGTTATTGATGGTGAAAACGGTTCCGGCAAATCAAGTCTTATTAAGGCAATTCTTGATATGAATCGTGGAATTGTTAAAGAGAATGCAAATTATGAAGGGGAAGGAATACTCGAAGTTCCTGAGAATCTAGTTATTTCATACATTAACCAAGATACATCCCATTTAAAGGGCTTTCTTAAGGATTACTGTGAATTACAGGGGCTTGATTACACGCTTTTCTTATCACTTCTTCGACAATTAGATTTTGAGAGAGTCCAGTTTGTAAAGCCGATGGAACAGTATTCAGAGGGGCAAAAGAAAAAAGTTCTGATTGCTGCAAGTTTACTCACATCAGCACACTTATATATATGGGATGAACCCCTTAATTACATTGATGTTTTTACAAGAATGCAGATAGAAAAGCTTATTGAAACTTATAGACCGACCATGCTTTTGGTAGAGCATGATGTGACTTTTAAAGAAAAAATAGCAAATAAGGTTATTAGATTATAGAAGGGAGATTGTGGCTATATGAATTACTTTATTGAAGGAATACAAGGTTCTGGAAAGACCACCATGCTTGAAAAAATGACTCAGGACAATCCTAAACTTAAAGCGTATAGAGAAGGCGACTTTTCGCCAGTTGAACTGGCGTGGTGTGCATATGTTTCGCATTCACAATATGAAATAATAATAAAGAAATATGCCAATCTTGCAGGAGAAATAAAAAAGAATACGGTGAAGGAAGGTGAAATGTATATTATTACATATACACGAATCATCACAGATATTCCTGACTTCCATAAAGAACTGGAGCAGTATGAGATATACAATGGACTAAAATCTAAGGCAGAATTTGAAGAAATTGTTTTAAGTAGATTTACTAGCTGGAGCGAGGACAATCAATTATTTGAATGCTCTATTTTTCAGAACATTATTGAGAATCAGATTTTATATTTACAGATGAATGACGATGAAATAGTGGATTTTTATAGGAGAGTAAAGGATACGCTTAAAGGTAAAAAATATAAAATCATTTATCTTTCTGTAGACAATGTCAGAGAGGCTGAAGAAATAATAAAAAAAGAGAGAAGTGATGAGGCTGGAAATGAGATGTGGTTTCCTGTTATGATAAAATATCTTGAAGGAGCACCATTCTTCAAAGCGCATGGCTATATAGGAATGGAAGGGTTAGTTAAGCATCTGGAGCACAGAGTGGATTTAGAAAGAAGAATTCTTCGAGAAGTTTTTGAGGGATATTATGAAATTATAGAAAGGGTATGACTTTCTGGAGGAAGAGGGGTTCGTGGACTGGAGAACACAAATATATGAACGAATATAAAATTATAATATTAAGAGAAAGGCCAGAATTAGCGCCAATTGCAGCTGAGTGGTTTCATTGCAAGTGGGGCGTACCGACAGAGGCATACTTGGAATGTATGGAAGCATATTTATCAGGTAAGACAGAGAATGGATGGTGGTTATGCTTATATGGTGAAAACATAGTTGCTGGGCTTGGGGTAATAGATAATGACTTTCATGATAGAAAGGATTTGACTCCGAATGTATGCGCTGTATACACGGAAGAAGAACATCGTAAAAAGGGATTAGCCGGAAAACTGCTAAATAAAGTAGTTGATGATATGGCAAACAAAGGAGTAGCAACCTTATATTTAGTGACGGACCACATTGGTTTCTATGAACGTTATGGATGGGAATTCGTATGTATGGTTCAAGGGGATGGTGAACCGGAAAAGACAAGAATGTACATTCACAGATAGTAATATAACAACAAAAGACAGATGGTATTAATCTGCCTTTTGTTGTAGTAAAGTCTATTTTCTTTTGCCTCTTCCATTGCCTTTTGGCACCTTAAAAGCGTCTGAATATCTTTGAAGAATATCTGTAAAGGTCTTGAATTCATGGGGATCCATTTTGGAAAAGTTGATTTTGAACATTTTACTGTACATAATCATTTGAGCCTGTGTAGCATTATCAGCCTTCTGTACCTGTTCAAAGGCATCTTCGATTTCATCAACTTCGGTTGTGTCACTTCCGGTATTGGAATCTTTTTTATGAGCTTCTTTAATATCCTTTGCAATTCCGGTGATATCGTTGCCGAGAAGATTTGCAAAATAGTCATCTTCCTTTATAGTGGCAGCTTCAAGCGTTTTCATGAAGTGGTCGCTAGTATTCGTCCCTTTTTCTTGAAGTTTTGCTCTGGTATATTCAATATATTTGTTCATGTTATGAATCTGCATAGCAGCTAGATTATCAACATAAATCTCCATATCAGACATGAAATTAGCAAAAGCAGGATTCTTAATCATTTCACAAATAAGCCTGACATTTAAATCACCGCTTTTCAGTATTTTTACAGTGGCATCATCGAGACCAAGTTCATCAACCGGAAATAGATGCTGTTCTTTATTATCTGTCATACCAAGTAGATAGTCAGTTGTTACTCCATAATACTTTGCCAAGGTAATAAGTGGTGCAATGGTTATTTCCTTCTTGGTATCATCACTTTCATAGCTGCCAAGTGCGGATTTTGATATTCCGGTAGCTTCTTCAAGTTCTACTAGGGACAGCCCTGCAGCTGTTCTTAAATCTTTTAATTTCTCTCCAAGCGTTAGCTTGCAATTCATCTATATCACTTCTTTCATTTATACTCACAAAAGGTTACCGACACATTATACAGCAGAACAACAGTTCACATCAACAAGGATTTCCATAAGCGTGGAAATTCTTATTTTTTTGCAAAAAATCCTACCTTTTGGATATACGGGATGCGGCCTCTGATTTTGAGAAAATCGCTATACAAACAAAAAAACTAAATGAGCGTTCCAAATCAATACCGATTCGGGGAAGCTAAGCGATGACCGGAAAACCGTGAGCGAGCCAAGGTCGTGATAACGGCACAGTCCAAAACAGTCCACAGGGCTAAAGAAACCAGAGGTTACCTGCCAGGAATTGAGGAGGGGAGACGACAAAAAGAAATATTAACAGGAGGAAAGATGAAGAAGCGATTTAATTAATTTTATGGAGATCAAGCGCAGTTGTTTGCTTTCTATAGAACACCAAAAGCATTTTTCCAAAGTGACGAATACAAAGATTTATCGGCGGAAGCAAAGATTCTATATGGAATTCTTTTAGACCGGGTATCTTTGTCAGCAATGAACGAATGGAAAGATGAAGCCGGCAGGGTATTTATCTACTGCACTTTAGAAAGCATACAGGAAGCGTTGGGATGTGCACATCAAAAGGCAACTAAGTTATTGCGTGAATTAGAAAAAGCGGGACTGCTTGAACGTAAGAAACAAGGGCTTGGAAAGCCGGATATTATCTATGTTATGAACTTTGCAGATAATCTGTTTTCAGCATTCAAGAGTGATGAAAATCATCATTCCGGAGAGCTGAAAATCAGCACTACAGAGTGCTTAAAATCATCAGGTAATAATACTGATAAAAATTATATTGATATTAATAATACTAATCCTATCTTATCAGCGGATGAAGATGTGGATATGGATGAGAGACGGTCATATAAACAGTATTTTGATGAACAGCTCTGTGTAGATGCTCTTTATCATGATAATCCTTATGACAGAGAAAGTATTACGGAAATAATGGAGCTTATTCTTGATACGGTCTGCTCTAAGAGAAAGACAATACGGATTGCTGGTGATGACAAGCCACTAGAGGTAGTCAAAAGCAGATTTATGAAGCTGGATTATAGCCATATATCCTATGTGTTGTCCTGTCTTAAGGAGAATTCCACACAGGTTAGAAACATTAAGCAATATCTGTTAGCTGCGCTTTACAATGCACCACTGACAATCAGTAATTATTATCAAGCAATGTATAACAATGACCATGCGAATGGGCTTGTTTAGGAGGAAATGACAAATGAAGGAATACAGAACGAAACAGATTAATTTCAGGGTTACAGAAAGTGAATATGCCCGTATCAGTGAGAGAATGCAGGAGGCAGGAGTCAACCATCCTTCTGCATATTTAAGAAAAATGGCGATGGATGGATATATCTTAAAGCTTGATTTGGGTGATTTACAGGAGATTCAAAGGCTGGCAAGAATCAATTCCAACAATATAAATCAGATTGCAAAACATGCAAATGAAACCGGAGCTGTTTATAAGAGTGATGTTGAAGAACTTACCGCAGGTCAGAAAGAAATCCAGAAACTGCTCCGTGGCATTTTTTCTGAACTGGCAAAGATTCAGTAGGAGGTAACGGTACTATGGCGGCGACGAGATTAATTCCCATGCATCTGCAAAAGAGCAGGAGCATGGGACAGTGCTTAAAGGAAAGAACTGATTATGCAAAAAATGATGAGAAGACCGAAGCCGGGCAATTTGTTTCATCTTATGAATGTGATCCCAGTACCGTGGATTTGGAATTTGAAATCACAAAGAATCAGTATGCGGTTAACACCGGAAGAAATCCAAAAGAAAAGGATGTAATTGCTTATCAGATTAGGCAATCCTTTAAGCCCGGTGAAACTACACCGGAAGAGGCAAACCAGATAGGATACGAAACGGCGATGCGATGGACGAAAGGAAAACATGCTTTTATTGTTGCAACTCATGTGGACAAGGCACATATCCATAACCACATTGTTTACAATTCCACCACACTGGATGCGCAGCATAAGTATAAGAATTTCTTCCTGTCGTCATTTTCGCTAAGGCGATTAAGTGATCTTATCTGCTTGGAACATGGCCTTTCTGTTATTCCTGAGAAGAAGCCGGGGGAGTGGCAAAACCGGACAACTTATCCGAAAAAAGAAACCAAAAGAGATGATATCCGCAATCTGATAGATTCGATTTTTGAGAGGAAAAGGCCAGATAGCTTTGATGAATTTTTAAGAGCACTTGAAGGTAACGGCTATGAAGTTAAACGGGGAAAATATATTTCTGTTAAAGGAAAAGAACAGAAGAATTTCCTGCGACTTCGCTCACTTGGAAACGGATATACAGAAAAAGATATTGAAAAGAGAATTGCCGGTGAAGTAATTGATATTGTTTCAGATGATCCAAGAAATGTGATTGCAGGGAAGAGAGCGGAGCAAAAAACGGAAAAGAAGGTAGATACCGTTCTTGATATTCAGAGCATCATTGCAAAGAATAAAGGTCCTGGATATGAGCGTTGGGCAAAGCTTCACAATATAAAGGCTATTTCCAAAACTTTGATTTTCTTAAGTGAAAAAGGCCTTGGAGATTATGAAAAGTTGAGCGAAGCAGCAAAAGAAGCAACTGATAAATTTGATTATTTATCTGCAAGACAAAAGGAAATTGAAGCACGTTTGGCCGAAATAAAAGCTCTTCGTCAGCATATTTTCAATTATTCTAAGTCGAGGAAAATCTATATGGAATATAAGACAAGGAAATTTGATGCCAACTTTTTTGAAGAACATCGAGAACCATTGACATTATATCAGGCGGCAAAAGATGCATTCAAAAAATATGATGGACCGATTCCTACAATCAGGGAACTGGATGCAGAATTTCAAAAGTTGGTTAAAGAGAAAAATCAAATCTATTCAGAATTCAAGATTGCAAGAACAGAGATGATGGAACTTCTATCTGCAAAACAGAATGTAGAACATTTTCTTGGAGAGCAGAATCGGCTGGAGCAAGACATTCAAAAGAAGAAAGGTGATACCTCATTATAGGAGTTGATTTTGATAAAAGTGTTTTGCAGCTCCGAGCCGAAGGTGAGGTTTGGGGGGATTGGGGAATTCGTCCCCAACAAGCAAAATCGATATTCGCTAACGGATATCATTGCTTGCAATCTTTTATAAAGAACTTAATAAGAAAAAATAAATTGAGAAAAGAAAGGAATTTAAAAATGAAAGAAGTATTATTTTTGCAAGAAATAAACATGGCACCCAAAGCAATACCTGCATGTATTCCGTTAGCCTATGATGCAATAGCCAGACTGAATGGCAAACTTGCAGAAGCGGACAAAGCGTTAAAGAAATCATCACAGACGATCCCGGTATGGAAAAAATATCTGCTTACCATAGAGGAAGCAGCATCTTATTTTGGCATAGGTGAGAAGAGGCTAAGACAGCTTGCAGCAGAAAATGCCGGAGCGGAATATATTATGGAGATTGGAACTCAGATTAGAATAAAAAGACCTGAGTTTGAAACATATTTAAGCACAGCGTATGTAGTATGACAACAGAAAATATAATGACACAAACGGCAAATGTCGTGACACTAAGGACCTCCTATGGTAGAATTACAATCACGGGATGGTCCTTTCTTATTTACTTGGAAAATAGAAAGGAGACCGAATATGAGCGAAAAGAGAAGAGATAACAGAGGACGTATTTTACACACAGGAGAGGTTCAGCTTTCCACCGGACAGTACAGATATAAGTATGTAGATAATTATGGGGATGAGCGTTATTGTTACAGTTGGCGACTTGACCATAATGACAGAATGCTGGTGGGAAAGAAACATACAGAATCTCTCAGAGAAATGGAAAAGAAAATCGAAGCAGATCAGTTTGATCACATTGTTGTAAACGGAGGCAAACTTAATGTGCTTGAACTTGTAGAAAAGTATATTTCGGTAAAGAACGGAGTAAGACCTACTACAATGGCTGGATATGGAACAGTAATTAATCTTCTTAAGAAGGATCCGTTTGGCAGAAAGAGAATTGATACTGTGAAAATCTCAGATGCAAAGGCATGGCTTATTAAGCTTCAGCAGAAGGATGGAAAGAGTTACAGCTCCATTCATACAATTCGTGGAGTGCTTCGACCTGCATTTCAGTTAGCAGTTGACGATGATTTGATTCGCAAAAATCCATTTGGATTTCAGCTTGTTGATGTGGTTATCAATGACAGCATCAAAAGAGAAGCCATCAGCAGAGAGGAAGAACGAAAGTTTATGAAGTTTATAAAAGAAGATGCACATTACTGTCGATATTATGACGGAATGTATATTCTTTTTAAGACGGGACTTCGAATCTCTGAGTTTTGCGGTTTAACTTTGTCAGACATTGATTTCAAGAATCACAGAATTAATGTAGATCATCAGCTGCAGAAAAAGGGGAAGCATGGATACTATATTGAGGAAACCAAGACTGACAGCGGAACAAGAGTATTGCCGATGTCAGCGGATGTAGAGGAATGCTTTAAGCGTATTATTGAGAATCGTAATCCTCCGAAGATTGAGCCGATGGTGGATGGCAGAAGTGGTTTCTTATTTTTTGATAAGGATGGAAGCATTTCTTATTCGCTTCATTGGGAGCATTATTTCAAGCATGCTCTTGATAAATACAATGGCATCTATAAGGTGCAGCTTCCGACCATTACTTCGCATGTATGCCGTCATACCTATTGTACAAACATGGCTAAGTCCGGAATGAATCCTAAGGCTTTACAGTACCTTATGGGGCACTCTGATATAAGTGTGACACTTAATGTTTATACCCATGTTAAGTTTGAGGATGCCAAGGCTGAGATTGAAAGAATTGCAAATGTCTAATCCATTTACCGTGTAAAATACCGAGGTGTAAAGGCGATATTTTTACACCTTATTTTACACCTTTTGCTTACAAAACTATGCCATGTTATACCAATATATGCCAAGTTAGCAGAGTATAAAAATGGCTGAAACACTTGAAAATAAAGGAAAAAGCGTATGATTAGAGTCTTATTCATCTGCCACGGCAACATCTGTCGTTCCCCCATGGCAGAATTTGTTATGAAAAAATTGGTATCCGACGCGAATCTCGCCGATCACTTCCAGATCGCTTCCGCTGCCAGCAAGCGCTTCTCTTGCGCCAGCTTCAACACGCGCTCTGCCTGTGCCGCATTGGCCGTGAAGGCCTTCTCGCTCAGCACCGGCTTGCCGTGGTTCAAGCATAGCTCCATGTTCTCCGCGTGGTGGGAATGGGGCGTGGCAATGTAAACTAAATCCACCGCCGGGTCTGCCGCCAACTCCTCATAGGAGCCATAAGCACGTACAGCACCTTCTTCTCTGGCAAAGGCCTCCGCCTTTTCCAGACTGCGGGAAGCCACGGCGTAAAGCTCGACCTTGTCGCCGTAGCACTTCATTTGACGAATGGTGTCAGCCATCTTGCGGGCAATGTGACCCGCACCCAGAATCGCTACGTTTACCATAATTTTCCCTCCATTATGCCTGCTCCTCGTCCATGTTCTGCACAATGCGAATGGTGTTCTCCATCAGCAGCTTTTCCTGCATCGCGCCCTCGTTCAACAGCAGCTGCCATGCGGCGCGAACAGCATCGTGTCCCTGCCGCTGGGGCTGCTGACAGATCAGCACTCGAATAATGCCGCGACGCATCATGGCCGCGTTTTCGGGCACCTGATCGAAGCCGAATACGCTGACCTTTCCTTCACGTCCGCAGTCGATGACCGCACGGCACGCGTCCGCACAGCCCGACGCAGTAACGAATAGCGCGTCCATTTCGGGATACCGTCGAAGCATCTCCGATGCGCCGTGATAAATCTTCGCGGGATCATCCTCGCCGTAGAAGGTCGAGAGTACCTCATGGTGCTCCGCCAGCGCGTCCAGAAAGCCGCGCAAGCGCTGTGTGTGCCCCAGAATAACCGCTGAGCCTGCCACAATGCCCAATTTAGCTCCAGCAGGACAGCAGAGATTGACCATACCGCCCGCCGTGCGCCCGCCCCGGTAATAGTCGCTTCCGACATACATTGCGCGTCGGCTGTCTTCCATGTCGGCATTCAGCGTCAGAACGGGGATGCCGTCGTCTGCCAGCTGATTCAGGCGTTCACGAACGCGGGGATCGTTGATGGGATGCAGTATCAAGGCGGCACAGCGCTCACGCAGCTCGTCCATGGCCGTTAACTGCGCCTCCGCGTCGTAGCCGCGCAGATTGCGCAGCTCTACCCGCACGCCCCAGTCCGCCAGCTCGCTCTCCGCCTGGCGAATTCCCTGCAGTACGTCGTCGAAAAACGGAATGCCCTGCCCGCAGAGCACTACGCCGATACAAGGGGACTGACGGCGGACGGTCAGCGCACGTCCCGCCATGTTCTTGGTATAGCCCGCCTGTCGAAGTCTCGGTCTCCGGCTTCACTCGGCCGCGATGGTTCAGCACGCGATCCACCGTGCCGCGGGATACGCCGCACAGCGCCGCGATTTCCTTAATCGTCATGGGCCCGCCTCCCTTCGGCCGGCCGTGCATTGACGCGGAACCTGTGCCGATGGTATAATTTCGCTGATTCTTATGATACCATGCGGCGGCGACTTTGTCGAGAAGTGCCTGAAGGAGATTCGTCATGATGCCTATTCACGGAAAAAGCCTTCGATTTACTTGTCCCGTATCCGCCCGGTGCGGCGGCTGTCAGCTCAACCGCCTCACCTATGCCCAGCAGCTTCACATGAAGCAGGAGCAGGTGGCAAAGCTCCTTGCGCCCTTCTGCGAAGTACAGCCGATTTTAGGCATGGAGAACCCCTTTCATTACCGCAACAAGGTTCACGCGGTGTTCGCGGTGGACAAGCGGGGAATGCCAATCTCCGGCGTGTATGCGGCGGGTACCCATCGGGTAGTGCCGGTGAAGCATTGCCTGATCGAGGATGAACGGGCGGACCGGGTGATCCAGGCGATCGTGGAGCTGCTGCCATCCTTCAAGCTGCGCATTTATAATGAATACACCCATCGGGGCTTTCTACGGCATGTACTGATCCGCACAGGGCAGTATACCGGGGAAATGCTGGTGGTGCTGGTGGCGACCAGCTTGGAATTTCCCGGACGGCGAGCCTTTGTGGAGGCGCTTCGCGCCAAGTGCCCAGAGATCACC
>ERZ772819.1486-NODE-1486-length-18698-cov-4.543636_pt1 | contig 18698 bp, 17 predicted proteins | sample MGYA00580860_ERZ772819 | MGnify/ENA primary metagenome ERZ772819 (study PRJEB29015, sample SAMEA2737683) | human gut metagenome | biome: human gut; feature: human-associated habitat; material: faeces | place: China | collected 2012 ...
ATTATCAAAAACGAAAAATACAAAATGTCGCCGTTCTTCGTTATCGTATTTTCGGCAATGTTCCTTCGGGAACGCACAAATTTAGTGCAGACGCTCGGTGTAATAGTCGCATTTGCAGGAAGTCTGCTTATAATAAAGCCGAGCCTTGCAAATCTGGAGCTTGTGCCGTCACTACTCGGTTTTCTCGGCGGTATGGGCGCAGGTGCGGCTTATACGGCGGTAAGGTGGCTCGGCATCAGAGGCGAAAAAGGACCTTATATCGTGTTCTTCTTCTCGGGCTTCTCCTGCCTTGTAACACTGCCGTTCCTGCTGTTTGACTTTCACGTTATGACCTGGCAGCAGTGGCTCGTACTGCTCGGTGCAGGACTTGCGGCGGCAGGCGGTCAGTTCACCATCACAGCGGCATATAAATTTGCTCCTGCAAAGGAAATATCGGTATACGATTATTCGCAGATAATCTTTTCGGCACTGCTCGGATTTATCTTGTTCTCGCAATTGCCGGATATATGGAGCTTTATCGGATATGTAATAATATGCGGCGTAGGCGTTGCAATGTTCTTTTATAATAACCGCAAGGACAAATGACCTACAGCATAAAATCAATTTCAAGCGCAAGAAAATATTGACACGCAGGTATCGATGTGGTATACTGACATAAGACACATAAAATCGGAATGTGTGTCACTTATTGAAAAAAGAGGTATGTTATTATGAAAACAGCGGCACAGGTATTTATTATTTTAAGTATGGTATGCGGATTCTGGATGATACTTCCGCTTATCTTCGGCGGTATCGCATTAAGCCAGATGAGCAAGGGTCAGCGCCCCTCAACAGGCATAAGCGTTTGTGTTCTGTTGTTCTGCAGCTTTGTAGGCGGTATTCTTCTGCTTTGCGCAAAGGACGAGGACTTCTACAAGCCCGGTACAAACTACGGCTACAACCCCAACATGAACAACGGCTACAATCCCAACATGAACAACGGTTATAACCCCAATATGAATAACGGCTACAATACCAATATGAACAACAACGCTTATAACCCCAACGCAAACACAGGCTACAGCAACGCAAATTACGCTGCGCCCGTTAACAACACTACTGCAGACACCACAAACAACAACTTCAACAATAACGGTATTCAGCAGTAAGACCAAAGATAAATAAATCAGCTGTGACGGAAAGTAATATTCCGTCACAGCTTCTTTTTATACATATAAATCAGCCGCAGTTTTCACTGCGGCTCAAACTGTTGAAAAACATCTTCTTTGTTTAAAAATGGGGTCGCAGGGGCGAAGCCCCCGACAGGGTCTAGGGGCGGTAGCCCCAGTAAAATCCCCCTTTCCGGGGAAAGGGGGCAGGGGGATAGGGATAGTGAGTTAGAAATTTGTTTCAAAAAAAGACTCTTTCTACAATCTGAGCCGCAGTTTTCACTGCGGCTGAAATTATTGTTATATATTCTCTGCTATCTTGTCGCCCATCTCCGAGCAGGATAACTTTGTCATACCCTCGCTCATAATATCGCCTGTGCGGAAACCGTCCTTCAACACCTTGCTTACTGCATTTTCAACTGCGTCAGCTTCCTTCACCATATCAAAGCTGTAACGGAGCATCATTGAGGCTGAAAGTATGGTAGCTATCGGGTTTGCCTTGTTCTGACCTGCAATGTCGGGAGCAGAACCGCCGCTCGGCTCATACAGACCGAACTTTGTTTCGTTCATGCTGGCAGAGGGGAGCATACCGATAGAGCCTGTAATCATGCTTGCCTCGTCTGACAGAATATCACCGAACATATTCTCCGTTACCATAACGTCAAACTGTGCAGGATCCTTTACAAGCTGCATTGCGCTGTTGTCAACTAGCATATGCTCAAGAGTAACCTCGGGATAATCCTTTGCCACTTCGGTAACGACCTTTCTCCACAGCCTTGAAGAATCAAGAACGTTAGCCTTGTCAACGCTTGTTACCTTCTTTCTTCTCTTCATCGCAACGTCAAATGCCTTGATTGCGATTCTGCGGATCTCGTCTTCGCTGTATGTAAGCGTGTCAGTAGCTGTCATAACGCCGTTTACTTCTTCGGTCTTTCTTGCACCGAAGTAAAGGCCGCCGGTAAGCTCACGCATAATGAGCATATCAAAGCCCTTAGCGCTTATCTCTGTCTTTAAGGGGCAAGCGCCTGCAAGCTCCGGATAAAGCAGGCAGGGACGAAGATTTGCAAACAGTCCGAGTGCTTTTCTTATACCGAGCAGACCTGCCTCGGGACGCAGATTTGCAGGGAGCTTATACCACGGCGATGTTGTCGTATCACCGCCGATAGAGCCCATAAGCACAGCGTCTGACGCTTTGCAGGCGGCTATCGTTTCATCGGTCAGCGGTACGCCGTTTGCGTCAATCGAGCATCCGCCCATAAGAAGCTGTGTGTAGTTGAACTTGTGACCGAACTTTTCTGCCACCTTATCAAGCACCTTCATGCTTTCGGTAACTATCTCAGGACCTATTCCGTCGCCCTTGATAACGGCAATATTCTTTTCCATAGGTAATATCCTTTCTCTGAGCTTAAAGCTCTATTTTGTATAAAGCGGATTTCCCCTCCGCCTTTTCAAAGCCGAATCTGACAAGAAATCGTACTGCGTCCTCGCTGTCGGGGGTCACTACGGCATACTTATATCCGCAGGCACGCATTGTTCTGAGCGTGTGGTTCAGCAGTTTTCTGGCAACACCGTAATGCCTTTTGTCCTCGCAAACATACAGCTTCTCCAGTCTGACCTCTTTGTTCAGGCTGTCGGGTATTTCTGTTGTTATGCAGACAGCAGACAGCTCATCATCCGTATAAAGTCCGAAGCCGTGCATTCCGCCCGATGTATTGTTAAAACCCTGCTCTTGCAGTTCGCTGTCCGATAACGCTTTTATATCTACCCTCATAGCATAACGCTTTCTGCGGTCTTACTTCTTTAAAGAGTTCAGCAGTCCGCCCTTGTTGATTATATCCTTGATGAATTCGGGGAAAGGCTCAGCCTTGTATGTACAGCCCTTCGTCACATTTGTTATAACTCCCGTATCAAAGTCAACCTCGACCTCGTTGCCGTTATCAATATCCTTGGCAGCCTCGTCGCACTCTAAGATTGCAAGTCCGATATTGATAGCGTTGCGGTAGAATATTCTTGCGAATGTGCTTGCGATAACGCAGGAGATACCGCTTGCCTTGATTGCGATAGGTGCGTGTTCTCTTGAGCTTCCGCAGCCGAAATTCATATTAGCGACTATAATGTCGCCGTCCTTTACATTCTTTACAAAGTCCTTGTCTATATCCTCCATACAGTGACTTGCAAGCTCCTTGTGATCGGCTGTATTAAGGTATCTTGCAGGAATGATAACGTCAGTATCAACGTTGTCACCGTATTTGTGTACTATACCGTGTGCCTTCATATATGTCTGTCCTTTCTTATATTTCAAAATCTACGCAGCTGCGTCTTGCCGTGTAAGGTCTTACCGTGCTGTCGGCTACCTTAACGTGTTCTGGGTGGGTGGAATAGCCCTTTAACGCTTCTGCGCTTTCGAATGTGCTGTCAAGCATAAGGTCGCCCGTGGAAGAACCGAGAATATCGGTTATGACTTTTATCTCAAGAAGTCCGTCTATCTTGCCTGCGAGCCCTTCAAGCCCCTGCTTTATAAGACGGCATCTTTCCTTCTTTTCTTCGGCCGAAAGCTCGTCCTTCAAGTTCCAGATTATTATATGCTTTACCATATTCTCACCTTACTTTATGCCTGTTATCTTACCTGCTATAGCACTTGCCGCCGCAACTGCCGGGCTTGCAAGATAAACCTCGCTGTCAACGTGTCCCATTCTTCCTACAAAGTTTCTGTTTGTTGTAGAAATAGCACGTTCTCCTGCCGCAAGTATACCCATATGACCGCCGAGGCACGGACCGCAGGTGGGAGTAGAAAGCACACAGCCCGCATTTACAAATATCTCTGCAAGGCCTTCCTTTATGCACTGGAGATATACCTTCTGAGTGCCGGGGATTACGATACATCTTACACCCTTTGCAATGTGCTTACCCTTGAGAATCTCAGCGGCGATACGCATATCGCTTATTCTGCCGTTTGTACATGAACCTATAACCGCCTGGTCAATCTTTATATCCTCTGTAATTTCGTCAACGGTCTTTGTGTTTTCGGGCAGGTGAGGGAATGAAACCGTCTGCTTTACGGTTGACAGGTCAATGTCGATAACTCTTGAATATACAGCATCCTCGTCAGCCTTGAATATATCAAAGTCACGGTCTGCTCTTTCCTTCATATACGCCATTGTTATCTCGTCAACTTCAAATATACCGTTCTTTGCGCCGGCTTCGATAGCCATATTGGCAATGCAAAGTCTGTCGTCTATCGAAAGGCTCTTCAAGCCCTCGCCGGTAAATTCCATAGACTGATAAAGTGCGCCGTCAACGCCTATCATACCGATTATGTGAAGAATAACGTCCTTGCCGCTTACATATTTATTAAGCTTTCCTGTCAGGTTGAACTTTATAGCGGAGGGAACCTTAAACCACGCCTCGCCTGTTGCCATACCTGCCGCCATATCGGTCGAGCCTACGCCCGTTGAGAATGCGCCGAGTGCGCCGTATGTACAGGTGTGGCTGTCTGCGCCTATGCACAGCTCGCCCGGACCTATAAGACCTTTTTCGGGAAGAAGTGCGTGTTCGATGCCCATTTCACCTACATCGTAATAATTTGTAATGTCGTACATTCTCTGCACTGCTTGCACTGAGTAGCCGCCTTGATATCCTTGTTCGGTGTGAAGTGATCCATTACAAGAGAAATCTTATCCTTGTTAAATATGCCGCCGAAGCCCGCCTTGTTGAACTCGTTTATCGCAACTGGGCTTGTAATATCGTTACCGAGTACCATATCCAGCTTTGCTCTTATAAGCTGTCCCTCTCTTACGCTTTCAAGTCCTGCGTGCTTTGCCAGTATCTTCTGGCTCATTGTCATGCCCATGTGTTTGTCCTGCCTTTCTTCTACCGCTCGTTACAAGCTGTGCCTTATGATTTGTTTACGTTAATCACGTTCAAGTGCCGAAATACCCGTTCTTACGATCTCTTTTACTCCGTAGGGCTGGAGAAGTCCTATGAACGAATCTATCTTCTCGGGTTCGCCCGTAAGCTCAAGCATAAGTCTGCTCTCCGCTACGTTTACGACCTTCGCTCTGAAAAGATTTGCAATCTCTATCACAGGCTGACGTGACGCAGGGCCGTTGCCAACCTTCATAATGATATGCTCACGGCATACAGCGTTATGCAGTACCTTGACCTCCGATACATCGTAGAGCTTGCGGAGCTGTTTTACCAGCTGTTCCATCACGCCCTCGTCGCCGTCTGCAACTATCGTCATACGGGAAATGCCGAGGTTTTCGGTTTCCGCAACGTTAAGACTTATTATATTATATCCTCTGCGGCTGAACAGACCCGTTACTCTGCCGAGTACGCCGATGCCGTTGTTTACGCAGACGGAAATTACGTTTCTCTCTGTCATTTTTCTGCCTCCGTTCAGTCGTCGATTTCTATCTCAAGGATAGGCTCAGTTATGGATTTTCCTGCCGGTACCATAGGAAGAACGTTTATATCCTTGTCTATTCTCGCCTCGATAAGCACGGGGGCTGTCTTTGAAACCTCAAGAGCCTCACGCAGTATCTCCTCGCACTTGTCCTCGCTGTCTATAACAAACGACTTTATGCCGAACGCTTCTCCGAGCTTCATATAATCTGTAGGACGGTCAAGCGTCGTCTGTGAAAATCTCTTGCCGTAGAACAATCTCTGCCACTGACGAACCATGCCGAGAACGTTATTGTTGATAACAAGCTCAACTACAGGTATATTGTGCTTTGACAGTGTTACAAGCTCGTTTAAGTTCATATGGAAGCTTCCGTCGCCTGCAATGTTTACGACTGTCTTGTCGGGGTTGCCGCACTTTGCACCGATAGCCGCACCAAGTCCGTAGCCCATAGTGCCAAGACCGCCGCTTGTGATAAGCTGATGAGGGTGCTTATATGCGTAATACTGAGCCGCCCACATCTGCGACTGACCTACCTCGGTTGCGATAAGCGCCTCGCCGCCTGTCAGCTTGTCAAGCGTTTCTATAAGATGCTGAGGAGTAAGAGTAAGTTCGTCTGTACCCTTCTGCCTGCACTCGTACTGCTTCTCCCACGTCTTTATTTTGCCCATCCAGCCGCTGTGCGACTGCTGAGGAATGAGCTTTATCAGCTTTTTCATAACATCGGTGCTGTCGCCGATAACCTGATGATAAACCTTTATGTTCTTGTTTATTTCAGCAGGGTCGATGTCTATATGAAGTACCTTTGCGTCGGGGGCGAAGGTCTGCGGATTACCTATTACTCTGTCTGAGAATCTTGTGCCGATACCGATGAACAGGTCGCAGTTCTTTATTGCCTCTGCCGCTGTCTTTGTTCCGTGCATACCGAGCATACCCATATATCTGCTGTCGGTTTCGTCAAAGCTGCCCTGACCCATAAGCGAAGATGATACGGGAGCGTCAATAAGCTCGGCAAAAGCCTTTAATGTCTTTGCTCCGTCCTCGCCGTAGATACCGCCGCCTGTATAAAGGAACGGACGTTCAGCGTTCTTTATCAGCTCCGCCGCCTTTGCTATACAGCCGTCCTGGTGCATAGTAACATTTACCGTATACGGCTTTAAGGGCTTGTTTGCAAAATCCGCCTTCTGCGCCGTTATATCCTTGGGAACATCGACAAGGACAGGACCCTTTCTTCCGCTTCCTGCTATGTAGAAAGCCTCACGCAGTGTATCTGCCAGCTTGTTTACGTCCTTTACGATGAAGTTATGCTTTGTTATCGGCATTGTGATGCCTGTTATATCAACTTCCTGGAAGCTGTCAAGTCCTAAAAGCGAACAAGCAACGTTGCCCGTAATAGCCACCATAGGCACACTGTCCATATAAGCCGTTGCGATACCTGTTACAAGGTTTGTCGCACCCGGACCCGACGTTGCTATAACAACGCCCGTCCTGCCTGTAGAACGTGCGTAGCCGTCAGCCGCATGGCTTGCGCCCTGCTCGTGTGCCGTCAGAACGTGATGTATTTTGTCACTGTAATTGTATAAGCTGTCGTAGATGTTCAGAACTGCGCCGCCGGGATAGCCGAAAACGGTGTCAACGCCCTGCTCTATCAGACATTCGCAGATTATATCTGCACCCGTCAGATTTCTCATTTCTTTCATTCCTTTTTCTTTACACTCAGATTATTTATAATAACGGATAAAAAATCCTATCGTTTTATTTTAACACTATACAGCGTTTTTGTCAATGGCGAAACCGCATCATAAAGCAAGAAAAGGACACCTCCCGATGTCCTTTTATTATCGTCATGCTTTTTGTACCGTACCGTCTTTTATCGACAGCACGCATACAGCCGTGCAACACATTATATTTACTGCAAGAGTAATAATGCAAAGGTAAATGCCGACTCCGAAGCTTGCTATGTTGATTTTTATACTCGATATTATAATAAGCTCAATTACAAGTGCCGCTACCGATGCTACAACCGACAGAATCCTACATACTGCCACAAGCTTTCTGCTTTGCCATCTGACAAATGCAAAATACAGTTCGAAACCCAAACAAAGAGCAATTGCGACCCAGCTTCCGCCTGCGATAAATGCAAGTCCCTCTTGAACTTTAACTCCGTTCATATTGCACCACGGAAGTAGAAATCCGATTGCGTGAACAAGTAATGTTATTGCTCCGATCGTGATAAAGATGTTGGTTTTGCGTGTGTTGGTATTCATGATGCCTCCTCCGTAAAATTAAACATATCAGTATTATATCACAAATCAAATCGGCGTAAACCGATACGGCGGTACGCCATGCTTTTGCATGGGATAAACCGCATCAGCAATTTATCAGTCTAGGATTATTATATCACAATATATCGTCACTGTCAATTATATAAAAAGGACACCGTGAGGTGTCCTTTCGCAATAATCTTAATATATCTCCACACCGGTGAAGTAATGCTGTAAAATTTGCTTATATGTGTAGCCGTTTTCAGCAAGAGCCTTTGCGCCGTACTGCGACAATCCCACGCCGTGACCGTGACCGTAGGTCGTAAAGATGAACTTGTCGCTGCTTTTGTCGTATTTCAGATCAAAAGCCGCACTTTTCAGCGAATAACCGAGTACCGTTTCTCTTATCGTTCTGCCGTCTATTGTCTTGTCGTTTGCCTTTGTCATACCGCCGACAGAAATTGACGTTACCCAGCCGTGTTCCCTGTTATCAAGTCTTGAGTTTATCTTGAACCACTTTGACGGGTCGCCTGTGAGTGCTATTCCGAGTGTATTCTGCACAGCGTTCTTTATATAATCCGAAGAATAGCTGTCGGTACTGCCCCAGTTAGGGTCGGTCGTCTTGTCAAGCGGACAATCAACGCTTCTGAGATACGGATAATCAACGCCCCATACATTCTCGGCACTGTTGGTATAGCCGCACGAGGACGCAAAGAACGAACACTGTATCATCTCGCCGTTATAGTAGATTGCTTCACCCAGCACCTCGTCAACCAGCTTGTATATCCTGTCATATACGTCGGTCTTTAGAGCAACATCCGGTGCTATAGTTTCATCTCCGGTTTGCTTTCTCAGATTGTTTTTCTTCTTTATATATGTGTATTCCGCTACTGCCTGTGCTTTTACCGCTTCATCGGGGAACTCGTTCCATATCTCACCGACTACCGCCCTTGCAATTATCTCTCTTGCGCCTGCCGTGTAATATGTACCGGTCACCTGATCGTATACAGTGAACTGCTCCTCACCGCTGTTATCGGGCGTCGGTGTCGGCGCAGATGTTGTTTCAGCCGTTGTGGTTTCCGGTGCGGCAGTCGTTGCCGCTGCGGTGGTTGCGGCAGTTGTTGTTTCGGGGATTATAACGGTATTATCCGCCGCAGGTGCGGGTGTGCGTTTTTTTACCGTAGTTGTAGATGTGGTCGTTTCCGCCTTGGTGGTTGCTGTAGTCTGTGCCTTTACATCGGCAAGTGTAGGTTTTTTGTCGTCTTGCAGCTTAATTGTTGTAGTTTCGGGAGTTTTTTCGGTTTCGGCAGATGTTGTCACTTCAGGGATAGATACCTCTATCTCTCTTTCATTGTCTGCGCTTACATGAACGACCTGAACTATTCCGAACAGGTAAATGTATACGCAGGATATAACGAGAGCGAGCAGTATCTTTCCTATTGATGCCTTCTGCATTAAATTCCTCCTTTATGTTACAGTTTCCGCTTTCTTTTTATCAGTCGGAGCTTTCCGTCTTGAACGAACTATCCTTCTTGAAACCTTCTATCCACGCAGGATTCCAGTACCTTCCGCTCCATTCCTTGCCGTAATAGTAAAGCTCTCTTATCGTCCGGCACTGCTTCGTGTCGGGGTTACGCTTGAAGCTTTTTATCTGCTCGTCTGTGAACGAATCCGACTCGCCGTCACGAACCTTTCTCGCAACAACAACGATACGCATATCGTAAAGACCTACCTCGAACTCGCAGGTGGACAGCGTAAGGAACTTATCGCCGTATTTCATATCAACGCCTGTGAAGAATTCGCTCCTGTCAAGGCATTCGGACGTGAAATAATTGAATTCATCCCTGTTTGCAAAATTCAGTATGGCGGGATAATTGAACACGTCGCCGTATTCCTCCCTCGTATTGATAAGCATTACAGAGAATATCTTGTATTTTGCCTTTTCGTACAGCGTATTGAACTCGATTACAGGATGCTCTTTCAGAAACTCAAGGCTCTTGTCAAGGTCCACTCGTCTGTACTCGGTTATTTCGGCAAAGAAGTTTTCGGTACGCAGGTTATGACCGTAAAGGATCGTATTTGCGGACGTTTCGCCTGTATTCTTGAATTCGTTCTCATAATCCGCAAAAATAGTACCGTTCTTACTGTAATTGCCGTAAAAATCCTTTTCAAGATAGTCGGTATTGTTTTTGCCCTGTACTACAGGATAGTTTACATTTATACCCTTTATGCTCAGCCAGCCTACAAAATCGTTGTTTATCGCATAAAAAGGCGCATATTCGGTGTTTATGGCTTTTTCGGGAAGCTCGGCTATTTCCTCTGCGGTCGGCTCGTGGTTTCCCAGCTGTAATATACTGCTCTGATATTCGTTTCTCTGCCTTTCAGGCTCGAACATATATTTATCAATAATTATAAGCACTGCCGCGCAAAGAGCGACTATCGAAACAAGGAAAACTATCTTTCGGATAATCTCGCCTACGCTGTCGCCTTTCCACGGGATAAGGCCCTTGACAATGGCTAATGCGGCATTTTCCTTTTTCTTTTTCTTATTTTTCTTCTTATCTGTGGTCGATACTACGACCGATTTATAATCAGGCATCTTCTAACCTTCCTTTTGCTGTGATAATTACCATAGGAATACTATGTCAACTGCTCTTCTTCGGCTTATAGCCTTTTAAAAGCGCAGGATCCCAGTTCCTTCCGCCCCACGAACCGCCGTATACGCTGTACCAGTAATCATAATAAAGCGGATCGTAATTGATGATTGTCTTGGATACATCCACCGTAGGATCTTCTCCCTCACGCACTCTCCTTGCAAAAAGCACATATCTTATATTCTTGCTCTTTCCGAAAGGAAAATCGCAGGTTGACAGTGCAATCACCTCATCGCCGTATTTCAGATCGACCTGCGGTGTATATATAAAACTGCGGTCAAGGACCTTTGCATAGTAATCTATAAATTCTTTTTTATTCTTGAAAGTATATGCAGCCGTATAGTAGAATACTTCACCGTCTGCTTTTTCGACATTGACCTGCATCATCGCAAATATCTTATACAGGCCCTTTTCATATATTGTGTCAAACTGTATGACAGGATGCTCGTCATACATCTCTCTGCCGTAGTAGAGAACATCAAACTTGTTTACATCACGGAAAAAAGTTCCGTTTGACATATTGTGACCGTACAGCAGGATATTCGGTGAACGGTAATCACTGCCGATATGTGCACAATAATCCGCCGTAACACACCCCGAAAAGCTGTATTCCTTATTGAAGTCGTGCGTCAGATAATACATATTCTTATCGTACACTTCTCCGTAGTCAATCGGCTTTTTCGGGTCGAATCCCTTGACGTGCATAACAGGATAATCGACATTGGTGCCTTCTATTTTCAGCCAGCCTGCCATATCGTGATTTTTTTCATACATCTCACGGTATTCAGGCAATATTGACGGCTTTTTCTTTTCCGGAACGACCGGCTCTGCAGGTATATCGACATCAAGCTCGCAGGTATAATCCAGCATATTCGGCGGCAAAGGCGGCTGAGTTAGCTTCATTATCAGCATTACGCCGACAGCCGCAAGCCATACCGCACACGCACCGAGCGCCGCCCACAGCACCTTGCCGCTTATGATCGGCTGCTTTTCCGTTTTTGTTTCACTCTGTTCTTCCAAAGCCACACCGCCTCGCACAGCATCAGGCGACAATATCAATAATCATATCCGTCGCCGTTGTTATAATCATATATTCCGTCACTGTCGTTTATGTCGTCAATAAACGTGTAACCGTCCCTTTCCGCATCTTCCGCTGTATAGCTGAGCAGCTTTCTTCTGTCCCAGTTGCTCTGCGACCAGTCATATCCGCCGCCGATATTATCATATACCCACTGCCAGCGCTTTACATAAGTGTTTACCTTCGCCTTGCTTACATCGACATAGGTGCTTTCGCCCGGACGTACCTTTCTTGCAAATATCGCAAGACGCACATTATCCATATCCGAGCGGAACGGCCAGTAGCAGGTAGAAAGGGTCAGTATATCGTCGCCGTACTCTATATCTACATCTGTGAAAATATCGCTTCTGTCCATAAGATCAATTATAAAATTGTTGAAGTCGTCACGGGAAGTAAAATCGTGCTTGTTATTGTAGTTATAGTACACTTCACCGTATTCCTCATAGATATTGAAAAGCCCTATGCCGAATATCTTCCATTCAGCTTCTTCGTAAAGGGTATTGAACGTTATGGTCGGATGATCCTTGTAGAACTGCATTGACGGCGCATCATAGCTGTCATAAAGCGTTCTCCAGTATTCGCTGAGGCACGAGAAGAATGTGCCGACAGCCATATTGTGACCGTAAAGCACCATATTGCCCGAATTTCCGTCCGGAGAAACCACACAGTTGCAGTCCATCATTACAGAACCGCTCTTGCTCTTTTCCCTGTAGAAATCGTGCGTAAGGTAGAAGTCGTTATCTTTTCCCTTTACGACGGGATAATCGATTGCAGTGCCGTCTATTTTGAGGTAGCCTACCGTATCGGGATTTATTTCAAGCAGTTTCTTGAATGAGGGAAGTATTTCCTTGCTTGCACCGCCGCTGTTTCCGTCGGGAATATATATGTTCGATATTCCCTGACTTCTCCACTGGTCACGGAACATCATAAATACGTCCGAAACAAGCGGTATAGCCGTGGCAAGAAATACAATCAGTGCGATTATAAACACCAGTTTTCTGATGACCGCCGCCGCACTGTCGCCTTTCCACGGGATAATGCCCTTGATAAGCCTTTTCCAAAAACCCGGCTTTTTTGCAGCCACACCGTTGCGGCGTGGATACTTTTCCATATATGTTGTCATTTATGCTCCTTATATTTAACGTGACCGGGCACAGCGTCAGTCTGTCTTATCCGGGAAGGAATAGTTGTCACGCTTTGCGTCTTCCGCATCGTAGCTTAACAGCTTTCTTCTGTCCCATGTGCTTTGGAACCAGTCATATCCTCCGCTTACCTTGTCATATACCCACTGCCAGCGCCTTACATAAGGATTTCCCACAGCCTTTTCCACATCAACGCTGTCGCTTTCACCTTTCCTTATCTTCCTTGCGAATATCGCAAGTCTTACTGTGTCACCACTGCCCTCGTAAGGCCAGCAGCACGTTGAAAGCGTAAGAATATCATCGCCGTATTTTAAATCGACATCGGTGAAAATATCGCTTCTGTCCATTATATTTATGATATAATCGTTGAAATCGTCTTCTGAGGTGAAATCGAGCTTCTGATTATATTCATACACTTCTCCTCTTGACTCGGCAACATTGAATATGCCGAAGCCGAAAACCTTCCACTCCGCCTGCTCGTATAATGTATCGAATCTTATAACGGGATGCTCTTTGTAGAAAGACTTGCTCGGCTCGTCATACGAATCGTACATTGTACGCCAGTATTCGTTCAGCGGTGCAAAGAATGTGCCAACCGCCATATTGTGACCGTACAGCACCAGATTGCCCGAGTGACCGTCAGCCGTCACCTTGTTGCGGTAATCCATCATTACCGTACCGCTGCGGCTTTCGTTCTTATAAAAGTCATGGGTAAGGTAATAGTCGTTATCGGTTCCCTTTACAACGGGATAATCCACAAGAGTACCGTCTATCTTTATATATCCCACTGTGTCGGGATTTATTTCCAGCAGCTTCTTGAACGAGGGAAGTATATCCTTGTTATTTTCGGGAACATCCGTATTGGCATCAAGCTGATACATCTGCGAAATACCCTTGCTTACCTGCTCATCCTTGTACATAGAAAGTATATCCGCAAGAAGCGGTATAGCTGTCGCCAGAAAAACTATAAATGCCACTATAAATATGATTTTTCTTATTATAAGCCCCGCATTGTCGCCTTTCCACGGGATAATGCCTCTTGCAAGGCGATAAAAGAAGTTAGGCTTTTTCTCTATTTTTGCTGTCGCATCAGCGTTTGCTTCTTCGGCTAATTCAGCACTTTTTTCTTCAAGCGCCTCCTGACCGTCCGACATTTCATCGGCACCCGAAAGCTCGTCTATCGTGCTTTCATCATCGACCGGTATATGTTCGGCGGCGGTATCGGCTTCATCCGCACTGACTGCGGCCTGCTCGTCTGCCATCTCATTTTCGCCTTCGGGCGTAACGCCTACCGAGTTTTCTTCAAGCGCCGCTGCGTTTGCTGCCTTTCTGTCAATATCTGCGATTATCTCATCAACAGACATACCGCCTGTATCATTTTCAAATTTGTTATCGCTTTCCATAACAGTCTCCTTGCTTGTTTGTTTTCTCTTGCTCTGTTTATATATTTTCGGCAACCCACTGCAATGCGGTAAGCACCGTGTTTTTTCTTATATATTCTCTCGCATTTTCGTCTTTTGCAAGCATTGAGTCGGTAAAAGCAAGCCGTGCCTGCGTATTTCCTGCCACGCTCAGCCCGATATATACAGTGCCGACAGGCTTGCCCGGCTCAGCTCCCGTAGGACCTGCTATGCCTGTTACCGATATTCCTATATCGCTTCCTGCCGTCTTTCTTACCCCTTCAGCCATTGCCGCTGCGGTTTCGGCGCTGACCACACCGTATTTATCTATTATTGCGGCAGGTACGCCTATAAACCGCTCCTTTGCGCTTATGGCATAGGTGCAGATGCTCATATCCATTACGGCTGAAGAACCGCTTACGGAAGTTATTGCGGCGCTGATAAGGCCGCCCGTGCAGCTCTCCGCACAGGCTATTTTCTTTCCCTTGCTAACTAATAATTGTACTACATTTCCGGCGGTTTTGTCAATATCGAGCTGAAGCTCTCCGATACGGCTCATAAAGCCACATCTCCTTTTTATCAAGGTTTATTCCTGCAACTTTAAGAAAAAGTTTGTTTTTGAGAAAAGCAATCTATTCTCAATCCCTAACCCCAAACCCCTTCCCCTCGGGAAGGGGCTATATTACTGGGGCTACCGCCCCTAATCCCTGTTGGGGGCTTCGCCCCTCAACCCCATTCACGACAACTTTAGAGGCTTTTTGACAACCCATTATTCCTGTTCTTCCTTGCTCTCGATTCTGAACAGCTTTACCGTTGTACCCTCTACAGCCTTTTCTATGAGAGGTGCAAAGTCAAACGACTGCTCAGCCTTTATGACCTCGTCAAACACAGGACGTGTCTTGGGGTGCTTCGGCGTAAATACCGTACAGCAGTCCTCATAAGGCAGGGTCGATGTTTCAAACGTATCTATCTTTCGTGCTATATCTATAATTTCCTTCTTATCCATACCGATAACAGGGCGGAATACCGGATATTCTGCGGCGGCATCGGTACACTGTATAGCCTTTAACGTCTGACTTGCCACCTGTCCCACGCTTTCGCCTGTGACAAGTGCGCCGTACTCGTTTCTTTCGGCAATTATGTTGGCGATTTTCACCATAAGCCTGCGCATAATTATTGTGAAAAATTCTTCGGGGCAGTTATCCCTCAGCGCTTCCTGTATCTCCGTAAACGGAACGCAGTAGAATCTTATATCTCCGCAATAGCTTGTCAGCTTTTCGCAGAGCGTTTCAACCTTCATCAGTGCACGCTCCGATGTATACGGAGGGCTTACAAAATGAATACCGTCCACAATAAGACCACGCTTTGCCATCATATAGCCTGCAACCGGGCTGTCAATACCGCCCGACAGCAGAAGCAGAGCCTTGCCCGAGCTGCCTACAGGCATACCGCCCGCACCGATTATACGCTCGGCACTGACATACGCACCCTTGTCCCTTATCTCGCACATTACGGTAATTTCGGGATTATGAACGTCTACAGACAGATGAGGATACGCTTCAAGTATAGCCCCGCCAAGCTCCGCCTGTATTTCGGGAGTTTTCATAGGGAACGATTTGTCTGAACGCTTTGCGTCAACCTTGAACGTTTTTGCGTTTTTGAGTGCATTTTCAAGATAAGGTACTCCCTGCGACTTTATCTGCTCGAAATCCTTCTCAAACACCGCACAACGCTGTAATGCGCCTATACCGAATATTACCTTCAGCTTTTCGATAACTTCGTCAAGGTCGCATTCGCCCACAGGCTCTATGTATATGGTAGACTGCTTTCTCATGTAATGAAATTTACCGCAGTGGCGCAGTCTTCTTCTGATATTCTTTACGAGTATATCCTCAAAAGTGCCTTTGTTAAGTCCTTTCAGTGCTATCTCGCCGTATTTTGCCATTATAAGTTCGTTCATTATATGTTTCCTTTCCTGCGGCTTTTCTTTGTACGTCTGAACCGTGCAATACCGTTTTCTATTTCATCGCAGAGTGCGTCAATGTCTTCCTTTGTTGTTTCCATCGAAAAGCTCACTCTTATAGTGCTGTCCGCTCTTTCGCTGTTCATTCCGAAAGCGTCGGGCACCGAGCTTATCTTGCCTTTTGAACAGGCAGAGCCGCTGCTCACATAAATCTCTTTTTCTTCGAGTGAATGAAGCATTATCTCGCTTCTCACTCCAAGCACAGAGAAACTCAGTATATTATACACGCTGTTGTCCGGGCTGTTTATATAAACGTCCTCCATTTTCGAAAGCCTGTCACGCAGATATTCATTCAGCTCCTTGTAATGTGTAAGGTCGGTAGGGTATGCCTTCACAGCCGCCTCAAATGATGCTATAAGCTCGGTAGGCTCTGTTCCCGGACGCAGATTTTTCTGCTGTCCTCCGCCGTATACAAGCGGAGTGAATCTTATCTTATCCGCACAGTACATTGCTCCTATGCCCTTAAAGCCGTGTATCTTATGTCCTGAAAGGCTGATAAGATCGCCCTTAAGCGTCACCTTGCAAAAGCCCTGTACGCCGTCTATATGAACGACAGTTTCGCTGTTCGCATTTTTTACGAGCCTGTACAGCTTTTCGGTATCGACCTTAAAGCCGTTCTCGTTGTTTACTGCCATGCACGATACAAGTATAGTATCCTGTGTAACATTATCCGCAATATACTGCTCGAAATTATCAATAGCGTCCTTAGGCGACAAACGGACTATTTCAAAGCCCAGCTTTTCAAGATAATCCATCGTTCTTGCTACGGACGGATGCTCCATAGCGGTAGTCACTATTTTATTTCCTCTGCGTTTATAAGCACCTGCGACTCCTCTTATCGCAAGATTGTTGCTTTCGGTCGCACCTGATGTAAAATATATTTCTCCCTGCAGCCCCAGCTTTTTAAGAATCGTTTTCTTTGCACTGTTCATCAGCTTTTCGGACTCAACACCGAGCCTGTGCAGTGACGATACATTGCCGAAACAGCTTCTTGCGGCATCTTCAGCCGCTTTTATTGCCTGCTCGCAGGGCTTTGTAGTGGCGGCATTATCCAGATATATCAAAATTCCGTCTCCTTTTCATTGGGACTTCGCCCACTTATCTATATGGCGTTGCCCGCTTGTCTATAATCGTCTTAATTATACACCATTTTGCGATAAAAAAACAGGGTATATTCTGAAATTTTTATGAAAAAATAACCTTGTATACGCATTACCGCCGATTTTATGAAAGGAAGAACATAATATGTATATTTCAAAACGTTGTTTTGTGCGGATAATCAGCTTTTTTACCGCCGTATCGGTCGCCGCAGGCATATCTGCCACGCTGAATATGAACAGCTCCGTCCGATATAAAAGGAGCTTTGAGCAGAGCATGACACGAAATGTAGAGGATCTGTCGGCCGAGATCGACAACATCAAGAACACGCTTTACAAGGGTATGTATGCAGGCACACCGGAGATGATGACACAGCTTTCGTCAAAGCTGTGGAGCGATGCGTCCACCGCAAAAGCCTCACTTGCCGAGCTTCCGGTATCCGAGCTTCATCTTGAAAACACCTATAAATTTCTGTCGCAGGTGGGCAACTTCTCAAAGAGCCTTGCAAAGCGTTATTCCGACGGAGAAACGCTGACGGAGGACGACAGGAAATCGCTTAAAACGCTCGGTGAATATGCCGACCGCCTTGCCGACAATATGTGGAAGGTGGAACAGCGCATAACAAACGGCGAATTATCCTTTGAAAAAGCCGCAACAGAGGTGCAGGAAGCGAAAAACAGCGATGAGCCGTCATATATAACTGAGGGCTTCACCGATTTTGAAGAAGGCTATGACAACTACCCGACGCTTATATATGACGGACCTTTCTCAGACCATATCCTCGAAAAAAATCCCGAAATGCTGAAGTCTGCATCGGCAGTCACCCTTTCGGACGCACTGAAAAAAGCCGAGAAAGCCTGCGGCACTGTCGGCTTGTCGCACGATGACAAAAACGATGAACAGGGAAAAATGCCGTCCTACGTCTTTACAAAGGACAGCACCACCATAGCCGTGACAAAAAACGGAGGTTATCTCAGCTATATGCTCTGCGGCAGAAGTGTTCCCACTCGCTCTGTCACCGCACTTGAGGCTGTTGCAAAGGCTGAAGAATATCTCTCAATGCTCGGCATAAACCACATAACCGACACCTATTACGAGATAAACGGCAACGTCTGCCTTGTGAACTTTGCAGGCACTCAGGGCGATATAACGATGTACACCGACCTTATCAAAGTCGGCGTGGCGATGGATAACGGCGATATACTCAGCTTTGACGGCAGAGGATATATCACAAATCACAAGAAACGTAATCTGCCCGAACCGAAGATTACCGCAGAGCAAGCAAGAAAACAGCTCTCATCAGAGCTTACAGTTACTGATACCTCCCTTGCCGTAGTGCCTTCCGCAGGCACAAACGAACTTTATTGCTATGAATTTCACTGCACCTCTCCTGACGGCAGACAGATGCTCGTATATATAAATGCCGACACCGGCAAGGAAGAACAGATACTGTTGCTCGAAATCAGCGAAAACGGTACGCTGACCGTCT
>ERZ772819.1509-NODE-1509-length-18527-cov-4.014508_pt1 | contig 18527 bp, 10 predicted proteins | sample MGYA00580860_ERZ772819 | MGnify/ENA primary metagenome ERZ772819 (study PRJEB29015, sample SAMEA2737683) | human gut metagenome | biome: human gut; feature: human-associated habitat; material: faeces | place: China | collected 2012 ...
GCCCGCGTGGTCGTCGGCGCACGTTCGGCGCTCTTTTGCCCGCTTGACGACCTGGGCCTCATCATCATTGACGAGGAGCACGAGACCAGCTACAAGCAGGGGTCCAGTCCGCGCTACCATGCGCGCGAGGTGGCAGCCGAGATGGCGCGCCGCTATCGCTGCCCGCTCGTGCTGGGGTCGGCCACGCCTTCTGCCGAGGCCCTCGACCGCTGCCGCCGCGGCATGTATAACGGTGCCACCTGGACGCGTGTCGAGATGCCCGAGCGCCCCGGACACGCCGTGCTGCCTACGGTCCGCATTGCTGACCTGCGTCGCGAGTTCTCGCACGGCAGCCGCTCCATGTTCTCAAAACCCTTGATGGAGGGATTGGAGCGTGTGGTCGGGCGCCGCGAGAAGGCCGTGTTGCTGCATAACCGCCGTGGCTTTGCGCCATTCCTGATGTGCCGCGAGTGCGGCTGCGTCCCCACCTGCAACCACTGCTCCACAGCGCTTACGTATCACGAGCGCACACACACGCTGCAGTGTCACACATGCGGTTCGTCTTGGCGCGTGCGGCCGTATCCCGCGCCCACGAGCCGTTGCCCCAAATGTGGCAGTCGCTACCTGGCAAAAATGGGCCTGGGCACGCAGCAGATCGAGGACGCTCTGCACCAGTTGCTTCCCGAGGACGTTGCCATCATTCGCATGGATGCCGATTCCACGTGTGGCAAGGATGCGCACAAAAAGCTGCTCGAGCAGTTCGATGCGGCGGATTGCGCCGTGTTGCTGGGTACCCAGATGATCGCTAAAGGTCTCGATTTTCCCGAGGTCACGCTCGTGGGCGTGGTCAATGCCGACTTCGCCCTCAAGCTGCCCGATTTCCGCGCAGGGGAGCGCGCCTACGATTTACTGGAGCAGGTCGCCGGCCGTGCCGGTCGCGGCGATCGTCCCGGTGAGGTGATCATCCAGACCTACCTGCCCGAGGATCCGGTCATTCGCGCCGTCGCTAAGCACGACCGTTCGATCTTTACCGACTACGACCTGGACCAGCGCCGCGACGCCCTGTATCCACCGTTCGTGCGTCTGGTCAACATTTTGGTGTGGTCGGCGAACCGAGACGACGCGCAAGACTACATCGGCCGCATCGCCAAGCTCCTCAAGCGTCGCTGGCATGCCGCCGCGCCCGATTTTTTGCGGGCAGGGAGTGCCGTGCCGCAGGTGCTGGGCCCGGCTTCGTGTGTAATCGAGAGAGCCAAGGACCGTTACCGCTTCCATCTGCTTGTGAAGTCGCCCGTAGGGTACCATGTCTCTGATGATATCGACGCCTGCCTCAAAGAGGTGGGCTCTGTGCGCGGCGTGAGCGTGAGCGTTGACGTCGACGCCTATGATTTGATGTAACAACCCGAAAGGATGGCCATGGAAGCCAACGGAATCGTACTGTCGCCCGACCCTCGTCTGCGCCAGGAGTGCGCCGTCATCGAGGAGATTACCCCGGCGATCGAGGCGCTTGCCGAGAAGATGAAGAAGATGATGTTCGAGAACGGCGGCTGCGGTCTGGCTGCCCCGCAGATCGGCGAACTCATTCAGCTCGTCACCATCGACTGCGACTACACCGACAAGAACGATTATGACCCGTACGTGCTCATCAACCCCGTGATCGTGGAGCAGAGCGACCATCTGGTGCCGTTTAGCGAGGGCTGCCTGTCCATCCCTGGGATTAGCTGCGAGATTGAGCGTCCCGACCATGTCGTCGTCGAGGCGTATGATCTGGACGCCAACCTGATTCGTTATGAGGCCTCGGGCGATCTGTTCTGCGTGTGCCTGCAGCACGAGATCGACCACCTGCACGGCAACACCATGTTCGAGCGCCTTAAGCCCATGCAGAGGCTCAAGGCCGTCAAGGAGTACCAGGACGCCCTGGCCCGCGGCGCTCGACCGGGCGAGACGGAGTAGGTTTGTCCGTCCCCGGGGTGCCGTCGGGCCAGGGATGGGCGTCTTCGCTGATAGGTGCTTTGCTGAAAGAGCTGCTTTTATTGCGGCTCTTTCTTTGGTTTTGGGTATATTTGTTCTTGTTGAAATGTTATTGCGGATGGGCTGGTGACTTGGCTTTCCGCTGTTCTTTGTAGCCGTCTCGGCTTTGGTTGAGAGGAGACGTTCTTTATGCGTATTGTGTTTATGGGTACGCCTGATTTTGCTGTGCCTTCGCTGACTTCGCTTGTGGAGGCTGGGAATGAGATTGCGCTTGTTGTTACTCGTCCCGATGCTGTTCGTGGGCGTGGTAAGAAGCTTGAGCCGTCTCCTGTTAAGGCTAAGGCGCTTGAGCTGGGGTTGCCGGTTGTTGAGGCAAATCGTATGACGCCTGAGGTTGTTGAGGCACTTCAGGCTGCCCGGGCTGACATTTTCTGTGTAGCTGCTTATGGCTGCATTTTGCCCGATGAGGTGCTGCATATGGCGCCGCTTGGTATTGTGAATGTTCATGCTTCGCTGCTGCCTCGTTGGCGTGGGGCTGCTCCTATTCAGCGTGCTATTCTTGCTGGTGACGAGGTCGCCGGCGTTTCTATTATGCGCATTGGGCATGGCGTGGATACCGGCGCCTATTGTGCGCAGGCCTCGACCTCGGTTGCCGGTAAGCATGCCGAGGCGCTGACTATGGAGCTCGCTGAGCTCGGCGGCAAACTGCTTGCCGATATGCTTCCTTCTCTTGCCGATGGCATCGCCGTGTGGATCGAACAGGACGAGGCGCTCGTTACCCATGCTGCCAAGATTTCTAAGCAGGAGATGCGCTTGGATCCGCAAATGTCGGCGCTTGATTGCGTGCGTCATGTGCTGGCCTCATCCGATACCGCGCCTGCTCGTTGCGTGATTGCCGGCAAGACCGTGCGTGTGCTCGATGCTGCGGCGGCTGATGTGTCGCTTGGCGAGGGTCAGGTTCTCGTTCAGGCTAAGCGTGTTTACCTTGGCCTTTCCGATGGCTCGGTTGAGTTGCTCGAGGTTAAGCCTGATGGCAAGCGTGCTATGGTCGCTTCTGCTTGGGCTGCTGGCCTGCAGGGTGCCGATCTTTCGTGGGGTGTTTTGTCATGAGCAAGCTGTCTCCCGCGCGCAAGCTTGCGCTCGATGTGCTGATGGAGGCCGATCGCCGTGGCATGTATGCGCGCGACGTGTTGTCTTCCCGTGCTTCCGCCAAGGCCATTGACCAGCGCGATTCTGCGTTTGCCGCTCGCTTGGCGCTCGGTGTTGCCGCCACGCAGGGTGTTTTGGACGAGCTGCTCGATCAGTTTCTCGATAAGCCCAAAAAGGTTGCGCCGCGCGTTCGCATGGCGCTTCGTATCTCGGCCTTCGAGATGCTCTACCTGCATACGCCGGGCCGTGTTGCCGTAAGTCAGGGTGTTGAACTGGTTCGTTGCGGTGCTAAGTCCGCCGCCGGCTTGGCCAATGCTGTACTGCATAAGGTTGCGGACAATGTTGAGGACTTTGCCACGGCATCCGACATGGATGAGTCCGAGCGACGCTTGGTTCGTCTGTCGCGCCTTATGGGTCTTCCTCGCTGGCTGTGCGCTCGCATTATGGCGTCGTTTGACACGCCCGAGGGTGCGCTTAACTTTGCCGGCAATCTGGCCCCCGCGCCGCTGGCCCTGCATGAGAACGCCTTTGCGACTAAGCTCGATCCGTATATTTCGCAGTTTGTGGCACCCGTGTTCCCGGGCTGCCATGCCCCGGTTGATGCCCAGGTTACCGTTGCTTCGGGTGTGTTTGAGCGTGCTGCCGCGGTGGCATCTGATCTCAACGCGCAACTTATCGCCACAGCTGCCACGCGCCCTGGTAGCTGCCTTGAGATTGGTGCTGGTCGTGGCACCAAGACCTATGTGATGATGTGCCAGGCCAAGCGTGCGGGCTATGAGCGTCAGCATACGGCGCTCGATCTGCATGATCGCAAGTGCGATCTGAATCTCGCTCGCCTGCATAAGGCCGGCATTCAGGGCGTTCGTACGGTTTCGGGTGATGCTTGCGAGCTTGATGAGGTGCTCACATCATTTGATGCCATGCTTGGCGAGCCGGTTAAGTTCGACACGGTCTTTATCGACGCGCCGTGCTCTGGCACCGGCACTATGCGCCGTCATCCCGAGATTCCGTGGCGTCTGACCGAAAAGGATGTGACGGTTGAGCTGCCCAAACTGCAGCTGACGATTCTCAAAGAGGCTGCCGCGCGCGTGGCTACTGGCGGCGAGCTCATCTATGCGACGTGCTCGGTCTTTGACGAAGAGAACACGCAGGTCGTGGATGCTTTCCTAAACTCTCCCGAGGGTACCGGTTTTAGCCTGGAGCCGCTCTCCGAGGCGCAGATCCTGCAACTGCCCGATTTCGAGCAGGCCAAGAAGCTGGTAGCCGTCCGTCAAAACGACCGTGGCCTCTTCCAAAGCGTGCCGGTAAACGCTGACTCCTACGACGGCCACTTCTGCGCCAGACTGGTGCGCAACTCATAGAGATGCCCGGGTGGCTAATTTGAGATGATTTCTCTGGGATGGGGATTAATAAATCGGGTGTGAAAGTAAGCGGTTGGGCTCGGTAAGTTTCCGATGCATAAACCGCTCGCGGATTTTAATATTGAGGGGTTAAAATGATCGATCTTAAGAATGACAAGATTGACAATCCTGAAGATAAAACTCAGGAAAATGAAGAGGTTGAGAATTCTTCGAATAAAAAGCGAGTAATTATTGGTGCCGGTATTGTTGCTCTGCTTATTGCTGGTTGTGTCGGTGGTTATGCTGGTTACAATTACAAACAAGCATGTAGTGAACATAATCAGCAGGTTGAAGTTTTGTATTCAAAGGCTAGCGATAGTGTTGCTGCCTTTAAAGCTGATCCTAGGCTGCTAACTTTTGAGCAACGTCTTGATGCCATTAAAAATGCTCAAAATAATATAGAGATTTTGAATAAAGAAATCTCTGATGACAGTTATAAGTATGCTGATGGCACTTCCCCTGATTGGACGAAGTTGCTTAATGAATACGATTCCATAATTAAAGACTGCCGTAATGCTTAAAATAATGAGTGGAATACTTCTCTAGCTGACCATGTTAATTTTGATGTAAATTCTACTGAAGATACCGACTCTCTCCAACAGCATATAAATAGCCTTAATGGCCTTCTTAATGATATTTCTAATAAAGACAACCAGAAGCTTATTTTTGAAGATGCCAAAAAGGATTCTAAGAAGTTCATTGATCAAATCAATGAACAGATCAGTCGTTATCAAGCTCGTATTGATGATGTGAACAAGGCAAAAGCAGAAGCTGAGGCGAAGGCTCAAGAGGAAGTGGCACAGACTCGGCAGCGGGCTTCTCAGCAAAACAATTATTCCAACAATTCTTATAGCAGTAATAATTATTCTAGTGGAAGCGGCTATTCTGGCGGAAGTGGTTATTCGGGAGGCTCCTCTAATGGCGGCGGCAAAGTAGTCATTAAAACTATGGATCTTTATGACGAAAATGGCAATTATGTGGGGTCTACTCATTGGTATAGCGATGGTACCTGTGACGATCCCTATTCTGCCGGTATGGGCGGATTTTAAAATATGCTAATTATTAAAAATTAATTAGCTACCTATAGCGCAAAGAAGCGACCCCGCGATCGGTGTTGATCGCGGGGTTGGTTGGTTTCTAGTGGTTATGCGGACAGTTGGCGCAGCAGCCGTTTGTGGCGCTGGTGCTGGAGCCACCGCTTCGCTGGTCGGTGTTGTAGAAACCGCTGCCCTCAAATTTAATACCGCTGGCCGAGAACGTCTTGACCGCCGGGGCACCGCAGCTCGGGCATAGGACCTCGGGGGTCTCGGACATGGGATGCTCAACCTCGAACACGTTGCCGCAGCTCGAGCACTTGTAATCGTAGCGCGCCATAATACTTCCTTTTCAGCACAAAGCGGGCAGATCGCTCTGCCCGCAAAAATTCAAACAGCTGTAACTGTACCCTATATCGGGGGTTTTATCACGCTTCGCCCCAGAATCTATGGGTGTTGCGCAGGAGCTGCGAAGTTTTGCCCTCGGCGGCCGCAACATCGGTTTCGTCAGCCTGCCAGGTCCAGTTGCCCGTGGCCACGCCCGGAACGTTCATGCGCGCGTCGTCGCCCAGCCCCAAGACATCTTGCAGCGGCATCATCACCAGGGGAGCGTCGCTTGCCAGCGCGTCGCTCATCAGCTTGGACGCCACCTCAACACCGCTCGGCACGTCGCCACCCGCAAAGGAACGCGTGCACCAACCGGCCAGCGTCGACGTATCGTGCGTCGAGGTGTACAGAATCTTGCCGGGCGTGGGATGCACACCGCAACGAACGTCGTAGTCGCTAAACTCCAGCACGTCCATGCCGGGGAAACCGCAGGTCGAAGCCATGGCGCGAACACCGGGCGTCAAATAGCCCAGGTCCTCGGCGATAAAGTTGAGCGGACCTAGCTCGTCGTAGGCGGTCTGAAACAGGTCCTTGCCCGGGCCCGCCAGCCAGCGACCGTCGGCGCAAGCCTTGCCCGCGGGGATACTAAAGTAGCTATGGAAGCCCAGGAAGTGGTCCAGGCGCACACGGTCGTAGAGCGAGAACGCGCGACGCAGGCGGTCCATCCACCAGCGGTAGCCGTTCTGCTTCATGTGGCCCCAGCGGAACGTCGGGTTGCCCCACACCTGGCCCTCGGGCGCAAAGTTGTCGGGCGGCGCACCGGAAATCTCAATCGCTTTGCCGGTATCGGACAACCAGAAGTTCTCGGGCTCGCTCCATGCATCGGCCGAATCGTCCGAGACATACATCGGGATATCGCCGATGACCTCGATGCCCTTCTTGTGCGCGTAGTTCATGAGCTCGCACCAGGCTAGGTCAAAGCGGTACTGCATGTACGCCTGCAGCTCTGCCTCGTCGTGGAAACGCTTGTCGTCAATCAGGTGCTCGTTGTAGCGCGCGACATCCGTCGGCCAATCGTGGCGCGACTCGCCCTTAAAGTACTTCTTAACGGCCATGTAGACGCAGTATTTCTCGAGCCAATCGGCGTTGCGATGTTTAAACGCGGTGTAGAGCGGATCGGCATCTTCGCCGCCACGGGCCTTCCAAGTCTCAAAGTCGGCCGCCAGCTCCTCGTGGCTCTCGGGCAGCAGGTCAATATTGCCCGCAAAGGCCGAAGGCCCGGCGTAAGGGGAGCGGAAGAAGTCCGTTGGGTTGACAGGCAGGACCTGCCAGTAGCGCATGCCCATAGCGGACAGATGGTCGATAAAGCGACGCGTGGGTGCGCCGATCGTGCCGGGCTTGCCGTCATCGGTCGGTACCGAGGTGATATGGCACACAACGCCCGCGCCGTGATCGAGCGGCTCCTGCAAGCGCTGCTCGGCATGGTGATAGATGATCGACGAGCCCAGCGGATACAAATCGAGCGTGACCGTGCCGTTGTGGATCTCGCACTCGTGACCGCTGATCACGTCACTCGCGCATTCGTCGAGCGCCGGAATCGTCACGCGGTGCGAATTGCGCAGACTACGATTAATGATAACCGTCGCGGACTCGCCATCCTTGCCCGTGCGGTTGTATGCCAGCACCTCGTCGTTGAGCGCGAAGGCCTTGATCTCGCCGTCGATCATAAACGGTAGTGCGCGGCGTACGGCGGAGGCGTTTTTGACAATAGCCAGCGTGTCGAAGTCGTGCAGTTGGTCCTTGGTCGGCAGGGTGCGGCGGTTGCCCGGATCGGTTAGACCCTCCAGGCCGTACTCATCGCCATAGTAAATCGAAGGCACGCCCGGGAACGTCATCTGCATGAGCGTTGCGAGCCAAAAACGGCTCTTGGCCAGGCCCATCGAGTTCTCGTCCAGACGCCATTTGCTGCGCTCGCACTCGGGCAGCTGCGACTCGTCGGGGCCGCCGCCGAGCACCGAGATAATGCGCGGACGGTCGTGGCTTGAAAGCAGATTAAGTGCGCAGGACAGGGCCTCACGGGGATAGTTCTCGCGCAGGGTTTCGATATCCTCGGCTGCCTGGTAGGCGTTCTTGTAGCCCATCAAAAAGCCGATGACCATGTCGCGGAAGGGGTAATCCATAGCAGAGTCCAGCTCGGAGCCTTGCAGATAGCGGCGCAGATGGCCGTAGCTGATCTTGTTGGAGGCGTCTTCCCAGACTTCGCCGAGCAACAGTGCATCAGGCTTCTCGGCGAGCACGGCCTTTTTGATCTCGGCCAGGAAGTCATCGGAAAGCTCGTCGGCCACGTCTAGGCGCCAGCCATGAGCGCCGGCACGTAGCCATTTACGGATCACGCCGTCCTTGCCCAGGAGCCGCTCGCGTACCAGCTCAGAGCTCTCATTGATGGCGGGCATATTGCCCACGCCCCACCAGCAGTCGTATGAGCCGTCCTCGTGGAAATAAAACGCATCGCGCCATGGCGAATCCTCGCTCTGCCACGCGCCCACGCCGGGGTAGTTGCCGTAGCGGTTGAAATAGATCGAGTCGTCACCCGTATGGTTAAAGACGCCGTCCAGAATGATGGAGATGCCCAGCTTCTCGGCCGCCTGGCACAGCTCGGTAAAGTCCTGCTCGGTGCCCAGGATCGGGTCGATCTTGGTGTAGTCGGCCGTGTCGTAGCGGTGGTTGCTCGCGGCTTCAAAAATGGGGTTGAGGTAGATGGCTGTAAAGCCCAGCTCGGCGATGCGAGGCAGGTCTTCCTGGATGCCCTTGAGCGACCCGCCGTTGAAGTCCCAGGTTTTGATGGAGCCGTCTTCGGCGCGCTCGTACACGGGCGGCTCGTTCCAGTCCTCGACCATGCGGCGCTGGATTCCGTTGCGTGGTTTTTCGACCTCGGCCAGCGTGCGCTCGCGCCAGTTTTCATCTCGGGCGTAGCGATCGGGGAAGATCTGGTAGACCATGCCGCGCTCGTACCAGGCGGGGCGGTTCTCGCGGTGCTTATAGACGGTAATCTGGAAGGACGGAACCTCGGCGTAGTCGTAAGTTACGCCCTCGCCACCGGTGCGGCCTTGCGGTGCGCCCAGACGAACCTCGGGCTGGCCCTCGATATTGCAGATAAAGCTGTACCAGATAAGACAGGGCTCGGCACACTCAAGCTCTACGGTAAATATGCCGTCGCCTTCGTGCGTCATGGGATACCGAGACTCACCGATCTCATCGACCCAGGTACGCAACGTAAGCGTTGCCTGGTTGGGATCGGCATCCTCCAGAATCACGGAGAGCGAAAGGGTAGTTCCTGTGGTCACAGCGCCAAACGGAGTGCGAAACTGCGGCAGACGGCTGTTGTGAATCAATCTCATAATACGGTCCAGTTCAATAGAATCACGGCCTGCGGGCCATGGCTTTACGCACAAGTTGTAAGTATATCTTTTGTACACAGGCTGTATAAACAACATCCGTTTACCATCGGCGAACGGTTGTCCTAGAAAATCGTTTTACCACTACCTACAGAGAAGGGGCGCCCGGTTGGAGCGCCCCTTGCTTAGGGTTTGATGAGGTTTTGAATCGTCTGTATGCTAGCGGCGCTTGCGGGTGGCCGTTGCCTTGCGGACGGAGGTCTTCTTGGTCGGAGCCTTTTCCTCGGTCGCGGCGACGGGGGAGACCGGGGCCTTCTTAGCGGGCTCGGGCTTGGCCTTTACCTCGGCCTTGGGCTCCTCTTTGGCGGCAGCGGGCTTGACCTCGGCGGCCTTCGGCGCAGGCTTGGCCTTTACTGCGGGTTTGGCCTCGGCCTTAGCCTCCGCCTTGGGAGCAGCAGCCTTGGTCGTGGTCTTTTTGGCCGTCGTTGCAGTGCGCTTGCGCGTGGTGGTCTTGGCGGTCGGCTTGGCCTCGACAGCTGCTTCGGCCTTGGGCTCGGCAGGCGTCTCCTCGACCTTGACGGCGGGCTTTGCGGCAGCCTTCGGAGCGACCTTGGTCGCAGTAGCCTTGGCGGCCGTCGACTTCGTTGCCGTGGTCTTCTTGGCAGCTGTTGCCTTCTTGGCAGTCGTGGTCGTCTTTTTGGCAGCGGTCTTTGCCGGAGCCTTGGCGGCCGGTTTGGCCTCAGCGACCTCGGCCTTTACCTCGGGAGCAGCCTCGGCCTCGGCTGCCTTCTTGGCAGCGGCGGTCGTGCGCTTGCGCGTGGTCGTTGTCTTGGCAGCCGTTGTTTTAGTCGCGGCAGCTTTGGTCGTCGTGGCCTTCTTAGCCGTCGTCTTACGAGTCACGGTCTTCTTTGCCGCAGGCTTCGCAGCAGGCTTCTCCACGGACTCGGGCTCAGGAGCAACCTCAGCCTTCACCTCAGGCTCGGCCTTTGCGGGCTCAGGCTCAACCGGCTTCTCCTCGGCCTTGGGCTCATCAGCGGCAGCGGGCTCATTAAGGGGCGCCGCAGGCTCGGCCTCAGCGGCCACCGGTTCAGCAACAGCCTCAGGCTCGTCGACAACCGCCGTCGGCCTCTCAATCTCCGGATGCATAAAGAAGTACAGGTCCAGATACTTGTCGGCCGAGCGCGTCCAGCTAAAGTCCTGGCTCATGGCCTGCGTGACCAGCTGATTCCAGGCCTCGCGGTTATCCCAGAACAGGCGGGCCGCGCGGAATACCGCGTCGCCCATCTCGTCGCCGTTAAAGTTGGTAAACGAGAAGCCCGTGCCCTCGCCGGTAAACTCGTTGTACGGCTGCACGGTGTCCTTCAGACCACCGGTCTCGCGAACGATGGGCAGGGTGCCATAGCGCATGGCGATAATTTGCGACAGGCCACAGGGCTCAAACTTCGAAGGCATCAGGAACATGTCGGCGGCGGCATACATACGCTGCGACAGCGCGGGATCGAACTCGATGCGCGCGGCCATGGTGCCGGGGTACTTGTCCTGGAAGTAGCGCAGGCCGTCCTCGTAGTCGCGGTCGCCGGTGCCCAGCACCGCCACCTGCACGCCGCCGGCCAAAATGCGGTCGAGAGCGTACATGACCAGGTCCATGCCCTTCTGGCGCGTCAGGCGCGTGACCATCACCATAAGCGGGCGGTCGTCGCGAACCTCGAGCTCCAGTTCCTCCTGCAGTTTGGCCTTGCAAACGGCCTTGCCGGAACGGTCCTCCACGGTGTAGTTGGCGGCAATGCGCTTGTCGGTCGCGGGGTCAAAGCCCGCCACATCAATGCCGTTCAGGATGCCCTGCAGCGCGTAGGAGCGTTCGCGCAGCACACCGTCCAGGCCCTCGCCAAACTCGGGCGTCTGGATTTCGCTGGCATAGGTGGGGCTCACCGTGGTAATGGCGTCGGCATAGCGAAGCGCGCCCAGCATGTAGTTGACGCTGCAGGCGTCGCAGCGCAGCTGCGAGGCGGCCGCGGGAATATGCGCCACACCCAGGATGTCCTCCATCACGGTGTCGCTAAACTGGCCTTGGAACGCCACATTGTGGATCGAGAACACGGTCTTGACGCGGTCGTACAGCGGCAGGCCCTGGTAGAACTCGCGCAAAAACACGGGCGCCAGTGCCGTCTGCCAGTCGTTGCAGTGCAGGATGTCGCACTCAAAGCCGGCCGGCAGGTGCTGCAGGCTCTCGGTGATGGCCTTGGAGAAGAACGCAAAGCGCTCGCCGTCGTCAAAGAAGCCGTACGGATAGTCGCGCGCAAAGTAGCGCTCGTTGTCGATGAACATATAGGTGACGCCGTCGTGCTCGAGCTTCTCGAGCCCACAGTACTCATTGCGCCAGCCCAGGCTCACGTAAAAGTCGGAGAAGTGCTCCATCTGCGCCTTGTACTCGTCCTTGATGGTGGCGTACTTGGGCACCATCACGATAACCTCGGCGCCGGCGCGCACGAGCGCCGCAGGCAGCGAGCCCGCCACGTCGCCCAGGCCACCGGTCTTCACAAACGGTGCGCACTCGGCCGAGGCAAACACGATCTGCATCTTTTTGCTGGAATCAGCCATATTGTCTCCCATGTTGCAATTCGAGAATAGCCGCCTGGCGCTAACCGGGCGGCTATTCTACATGTTACGAGCGATGTTGCGGTGCCAACGTTAACGTACGATGGTGGTGTCGGAAGTTAACGGAGCCTTGCCCAGCACCAGGATGTTCTCGGGCGTGCCGCGAAGCTCGGTGTTGGTGGGAACCACGTTGTTCTTGTCCAGAATGGCATTCTCGACGCGGGCGCCGCTCTTGATGATGCAGCTCTGGTTGATGATCGAGTTGGTCACCGAGGCGCCCTCCTCGACCACAACGCCGCGCGACAGGATCGAGTTGCGTACGGTGCCCTTGATGATGCAGCCGGCCGAGATGATCGAGTTGCACGCGTGGCTGCCGGTCGCATAGCGCGAAGGCGGCACGTCGTGAGCCTTGGTCAGGATCGGGCGCTCGGGATCGAAGAGCTGGTCGGCGACGGTCTGGTCGAGCAGGTCCATGCTGCGGCGATACAGCGACTTCTCGCTAAACACGCCCACGACCTCGCCCTTGTACTCGTAGCTACACACGTCGATGTTGCCAAAGTCGCCCTGGAGTGCCTCGAGCAGGTCCAGATAGTCGGCGGCCTGGTAGTGGTCGATGATCTCGAGCAGCGTCTCGCGGTTGACGATGCAGCAGTCCATGGAGGCGTTGTCGCCGTACGCGACGCCGGCGCTCACGCCCGTCAGGCGGCCGTTCTCGTTAATCTCGAGCTTGGTCTCGTCATCGACATTGCGCGTGGCCTTGCAGTACACCACGGTCATTTGGGCGCCGGAGTTCTCGTGCGCCTCGATGATGGTGTTGAGGTCCATGTTAAAGATGATGTTGGTGCCCATCATCACGACATAGGGCTTCTCCGAGCGCTGGAACAGCGTCTTGTTGGAGATGATGTCGCGCAGCAAGAAACGCATGCCGCCCTTGGTGGTGCCATACGCGTTGCCGGGCACCATGAACAGGCCGCCCTTCTTGCGGTCCAGGCCCCAGTCCTTGCCCGAGCCCACGTGGTCGATCAGCGAGCGGTAGTTACCCGGCATGACGACGCCGACGGTCTTGATGCCGGCATTCATCATGTTGGACAGCGGAAAGTCGATCAGGCGGTAGCGGCCCAAAAACGGAACGGATGCGATGGGGCGGTCCTTGAGCAGGACACTGCCGTAGGACGAAGAGTAGTTAGCGGTGATATAACCGATGGCCTTGCGATTGATCATCGGATCATTCCCCCTTCCCGATAACGACGTCATTTCCAACGACGGCCGTATCCTTGGTGGTATCGACAGAGCCGAGCTTCACGCCCTCTTCGACCGTGGAGTTCTCGCCCAAAATAGCGCGGCAGATGTGCGCGCCGCTCTTAACGTGCGCACCCGGCAGCAGCACGGAGTCCTCGACCACGGCGCGCTCCTCGATGATGACATCGGTCGAAAGGATCGAGTGGCGAGCGGTGCCGTAGATCTTGCAGCCATTGGAGACCAGGCAGTCGTCTAGGCGGCCGTCCGGGCCAATGTAGTGCGGCGGACGCGTGGTGATGTTGGACATGATGGGGAAGTTCTTGTCGAACAGATCGAACTCGGGGTTGTTACCCAGCAGGTCCATCGAGGTCTCATGGAAGCTGGCGATGGTGCCGACGTCCTTCCAGAAGCCGTGGAACTCGTAGCTGTACAGGCGCTTGTTCTCACCGAGCAGCTTGGGGATGATGTCCTTGCCAAAGTCGTGGCTCGAGCGCTGGTCCAGAGCGTCCTCCTCGAGCGCCTCGATCAGCACGTCGGCCGAGAAGATGTAGATGCCCATGGACGCGAGGTTCGAATCGGGCTTCTCGGGCTTCTCGGTGAACTTGGTGATGCGGCCGTCTTCGGGGTCGGTGGTCAGGATGCCAAAGCGGCTGGCCTCCTCCCACGGCACGGGCATAACGCTCACCGTGAGGTCGGCGTTGTTCTCAATATGCGTCTTGAGCATCTTGCGGTAGTCCATGCGATACAGGTGATCGCCCGAAAGAATCAGGACGTACTTGGGGTCGTTGGCCTTGATGTAGTCGAGGTTCTGCGTAATGGCGTCGGCCGTGCCCGCATACCAGGCGCCGCCGGTCTGCGTCTCGTACGGCGGCAGGATCGACACGCCGCCGTCGCGGCTGTCCAGATCCCACGCCTCGCCGGAGCCCACGTAGGCATGCAGCAGGTAGGGACGGTACTGCGTCAGAACGCCCACCGTGTCGATGCCCGAGTTGGAGCAGTTGGACAGCGAAAAGTCGATAATGCGGAACTTGCCACCAAAGCTAACCGCCGGCTTGGCGATCTTTTGGGTGAGTGCCCCCAATCGGCTGCCCTGTCCTCCTGCGAGGAGCATCGCGATGCATTCTTTCTTACTCATCGATTTCTCCTTCTGTCATCGATGTTCCTAACCCATTTGCGACGGGCGCGGCGCACTGTCACGCCCGTCGAGTAATGCCGTGCGGCAAAGGGAGCTCGCGCGCTTTATGCGTGCCAGATCTCGTCGCGATACTCGCGAATGGTGCGGTCGGACGAGAACCAGCCACTCGAGGCGGTGTTGAGCAGGGCCTTGCGGTTCCAGGTCTCCTGGTCGCCGTAGCTGCCCGTGAGGTTCTCCCATGCATCCACGTAGCTACGGAAGTCAGCCATGACCAGGTCGGGGTCGTTGTTGTTCATGAGCTCGTTGTAGATGCTCTCGAAGTTGCCCGAAAGACCCGCAAACGTGTTGTCCTTGAGCTCGTCCATCACGCGGCCCAGACGCTCGCGGTCGCCGTTGAGGGTATCCCACGCAAAGTAGCTGTTGGATGCCCAGAGCTGCTCGACCTCGGGAGCGGTCAGGCCAAAGATGGCCTCGTTCTCGCGGCCGGCCAGGTCGGCGATCTCGATGTTGGCGCCGTCGAGGGTACCCAGCGTAATGGCGCCGTTCATCATGAGCTTCATGTTGGACGTGCCCGAGGCCTCCTTGCCGGCCGTGGAGATCTGCTCCGAGATCTCGGCGGCGGGGTAGATGAGCTGGGCGTTGCTCACGCGGAAGTTGGGGATAAAGCAGACCTTCATGACCTCGTTGACGCGGGCATCGTTGTTGATGACGTCGGCAACGGAGTTAATGAGGCGGATGGTCTCCTTGGCGAAGGTGTAGCTCGAGGCAGCCTTGCCGCTAAAGATGAAGGTCGTCGGCGTCACGTGGAAGTTGGGATCGGCGATGCGACGGTTGTAGATGTCCATCACCTTCATGATGTTCATGAGCTGGCGCTTGTAGGCGTGGAAGCGCTTAACCTGAACATCGAAGACGGTGTTGGGGTCAATGCCCAGACCGGTCTCGGCCTTAACGTAGGCGGCCAGACGCTCCTTGTTAGCGCGCTTGGAGGCACCCACGGCCTTCAGGAACTCGGTGTCGTTCTGGAACTCTTTGAGCTTTTCCAGCTCAAAGGCGTCCTTGAGCCAGCCATCGCCAATGGCCTCGGTCACGAGCTTGGCGTAGGTGGGGTTGGCCTCGGCAAAGAAGCGACGGTGCGAGATACCGTTGGTCTTGTTGTTGAACTTCTCGGGCGTCAGGGCATAGAAGTCCTTGAGCACGATGTTCTTGATGATGTCGGAGTGGATCTTTGCCACGCCGTTGACGCTATGGCTGCAGATCACGGACAGGTTGGCCATGCGAATCTCGCCGTCCCACAGGATGGCGGTCTGGCGCAGACGCTCCTGCCAGCCCTCCTGCGTGGTATCGAACGACTCGTGCCAACGACGGCTGATCTCGTCGATGATCTGGTACACGCGGGGGAGCAGCTTGGAGAACGTGCCGATGGGCCACTTCTCCAGAGCCTCGGGCAGGATGGTGTGGTTGGTGTAGCTCACGACCTGCGTCACGATGTTCCAGGCGTCGTCCCACTCGAGCTTCTTCTCGTCGATGAGGATGCGCATGAGCTCGGGGCCGCACATGGCTGGGTGCGTATCGTTGGTGTGGATGGCCACAAACTGCGGCAGCAGCTCCCAGTTCTCGCCGTGCTCCTTCTCAAAGGTGTCGAGCAGGCTGTAGATGCCGGCCGAGACAAACAGGTACTCCTGCTTCAGGCGCAGCAGACGGCCGTGCTCGCCGGCGTCGTTGGGGTAGAGGATGGCGCTGATGGCCTCGGCCTCGGCGCGCTCGGCATCGGCCAGGGCATAGTCGCCGCGGTTGAAGGCCTCCAGGTCAAAGTGCACCTCGACCGGCTCGGCAGCCCAGACGCGCAGCTTGTTGACGGTCTCGCCGGCATAGCCCACGACGGGGATGTCATAAGGGACGGCCAGGATGTCCTGCGTGTCTACCGTGCGGTAGAACGTGCGGCCGTTCTCCTCAAAGCCCTCGACACGGCCGCCAAACTTAATGGTCACGGCCTTGTCCTGACGACGGACTTCCCAAGGATAGCCGTGGGTGAGCCACTCGTCGGTGGCCTCGACCTGGCTGCCGTTGACAATCTCCTGCTTAAACAGGCCGTAGCGGTAGCGCATGCCGTTGCCGTAGCCGGCAATGCCCTCGGCTGCCATGGAATCCAGGAAGCACGCGGCCAGACGACCCAGGCCACCGTTGCCCAGAGCCGGATCGGGCTCCTGGTTCTCGATGACGGACAGGTCAAAGCCCATGTCGTCGAGCGCCTCGGCGACCATGTCGCGCACGCCAAAGTTGAGCAGGTAGTTGTCGAGCAGGCGGCCGATCAAAAACTCGATCGAGAAGTAGTACACGCGCTTCTTGCCCTCGGCGGTCACACGGGCGTCACTCTTGGTGGCAACGGTGCGCGCCTTCTCGGCCACGAGCTTGGCCAGGGCGTTAAAGCGGTCGAGGTCGCTGGCGGCCTCGACGCTCTTGCCGCTGATGCTCATGACGGCATCGCGATAGAGCTCGGTAAACTCCTGCTTGTTGTCGAAGATCTTATTCATACGTTCCTTTCCCCCGGGGATGTTTCTCCCGGAACGGTTATGACTTGTATCCTACGCCTCGTCGGGGCGGGTAATTACAGCTGTAACGGTTTTGTTACGCATCCTTGGCAGACGGCTTAACAGAAGCAGACTTGGCCTTAGTAGCGGCCTTTTTGGCAGCCGGTTTCTTGGCTGCGGCCTTAGCAGCGGGCTTGGTAGCCTTCGCCTTAGCCGGAGCCTTCTTAGCAGCAGCGGCCTTGGGCTTTACCGAGGACGCACGCTTGCGCGTCGCCTTCTTGGGCTCCTCAACCACCGGCGGCTTATAGCTGCTGGGACCGCGGCGCTTAAGCACCACGCCAGCCAGGCCGGGAACCTTTATCTCGATGGAGTCCATCTGCCCGTTCCAGGGATAGGGCTCACTCGAGCAGGTGTAGGGCTCTTCGCCGGCATAGCCGCTGCCGCCAAATTCGGGACGGTCGGAATCGAAGATGACCTCCCAGTCGCCCTCGCGCGGCACGCCCACGCGGAAGCTCTCGTAGCTCGCCGGGTCAAAGTTGATCAAGATCACCAGGTCGTCGTCGACGTCCTCGCCCTGACGCACAAAGCTCACGATGGACTGCTTGGAGTTGTCCGCATCGATCCAGGTAAAGCCGTCGTCGGTGTAGCCGCGCTCGTACAGGGCCGGCTCGGCAGTGTACAGGTGGTTGAGTGCCTTGATGAACGCCTGATGATGACGGTGAGTCTCGTACTCCTCGGTCAGGAACCACTGGATGGACTCGTAGTAGCGCCACTCAATAAACTGGCCGATCTCGTTGCCCATAAAGTTGAGCTTGGCACCGGGGTGGGTCATCTGGTAGAAAGCCAGCGTGCGCAGGCCGGCAAATTGGCGCCACCAGTCGCCCGGCATGCGGCCGATCAGCGAGCACTTGCCGTGTACGACCTCGTCGTGGCTCAGCGGGCAAATAAAGTTCTCGGTAAAGGCGTACATGATGGAGAACGTGAGCAGCCCGTGGTTGCCGGGGCGCCACGGAAAATCGGTCTGCATGTAGTGCAGGGTGTCGTTCATCCAACCCATGTCCCACTTGTAGTGGAAGCCCAGGCCACCGTCCTGCGGCGGATAGGTCACGAGCGGCCACGCGGTGGACTCCTCGGCCATCATCATCACGTCAGGGAAGTGGGCCTCCACGGCGCAGTTGACCTGGCGGATAAAAGCGCTGGCGTCCAGGTCCTCCTCGGTACCGTACTTATTGAACTTCTTTTGGCCGGGATCGTCGATGCCAAAGTTGAGGTACAGCATGCTGGACACGCCGTCCATGCGAATGCCGTCAACATGGAAGTTCTCGAGCCAGTACAGCACGTTGGAGACCAGAAAGGAGCGGACCTCGCCACGGGCGAAGTCGAACTTGTGCGTGCCCCAGTTGGGGTGAATCTCGTGCTCAAACAGCATGTGGCCGTTAAAGGTGGCAAGGCCGTGGGAGTCGGCGCAAAAACCGCCGGGCACCCAGTCCATGATTACGCCAATGCCCGCCTTGTGACACGCATCGATAAAGTGCATGAGCTGCTGCGGGTCGCCATAGCGCGACGTGGCGGCATAGTAGCCGGTCGTCTGGTAGCCCCAGGAGCCATCGAAGGGATGCTCCATAAGCGGCATGACCTCAATGTGGGTGTAGCCCATGTCGCGCACGTAGTCCACGAGCTCCACCGACAGGTCGTCGTAGGTGTAGAACTCGCCACGCTGCGCGGGGAAGGGATCCATGGGACCGGGGTAGTTGCCGTACTCGTCCGGCTCGCCC
>ERZ772819.1549-NODE-1549-length-18320-cov-33.471558_pt1 | contig 18320 bp, 14 predicted proteins | sample MGYA00580860_ERZ772819 | MGnify/ENA primary metagenome ERZ772819 (study PRJEB29015, sample SAMEA2737683) | human gut metagenome | biome: human gut; feature: human-associated habitat; material: faeces | place: China | collected 2012 ...
CGTTGAATTACCTGATTCAGCTGCTGACGGACTGGGGCGGCGCGGGTGTTCGGACAGTGACGGAGATGGAGGACTACCTGTACGCACGGAGTATGGCGCAAGGGAATGCGCTGATGCACACGCGGGAGGAGGGGCGGGAGCTTTTGGCGGCGTTCAAGGCGGAGCATGGGGCGGCGTGAAGAAAAAATTCGGAATTCGTAATGCGGAATGAGGAATGAGGAATGGTGTGTGCGCTTTGGGGCATGAGAAACGCCCGGCTGGCGTGGGGCGCAGTCGGGCGAAGGGTTGGCTTTATGAACTTGCTGGTTGTAACCGCAGATTTAAGGGGGATTTCCGGTGCACGCTCAAGCCTTTCGGGTCTGCACCTCTTCAATCATCTCCAGCACGCGCTTTGTGCCATCGGCGGGAGGGGCGTTTTTGACGGCGGCGGTCAATTTGTCGCGCTCCGCCCACGTCTGCATCAGCGCGTCGGTCAGGGTCTGCGGGGTCATGTTTTCCTGCAGGAGAACGTGGCAGAGTCCGCGTTTTTCAAGGCTTTGGGCGTTGAGAATCTGGTCGCCGCGGCTGGCGCCTTTGGGGTACGGGACAAGCAGCAGCGGACGGGCAAGCGCTTGGAACTCCATCAGGGCGTTGCTGCCCGCGCGGGAGAGCACAAGGTCGGCGGCGGCGAGCACATCCGGCAGTTCCTGATCGAGAAACTCCACCTGCGTGTAACCGGGGGTTTTATCAAGCGTCGGGTCAAGGTTGCCCTTGCCGCAGATATGGGCGACATCGAACGTGCCGGTGAGCATCGGCAGAGCGTCCCGCAGCGCCTTATTGACCGCCTGCGCGCCGAGCGATCCGCCCATCATCAGCAGAACGGGCTTCGTGCCGTCGAAGCGCAGGAAGGACAGACCCTTGGCGCGGCTGCCGCGGAAAAGCTCCGGGCGCAGGGGCGTGCCGACCATCTCCGCCTTGGCGCCGAGCATCTGCGCGCATTCGGGGAAGGTGGTGGCGATGCGCCGGACGAACGGGCGGCTGAGCTTATTCGCCAAACCGGGGGTTAAATCGCTTTCGTGGCAGACGACGGGAACGTGATGCAGCCACGCACCGAACACGACCGGCACGGCGACGAATCCGCCCTTGCTGAAACAAACGTCCGGTTTAATTTTGCCCATGAGGTGCGCGGACTGGAACGCCCCCGCGGCGACGCGGAAGGGGTCAGTGAAATTCTTCCAGTCGAAGTAGCGACGGAGCTTGCCGGTCTTGACGCCGTGGTAGATGACGCCGGGGACATTGCGGAGCTTCTCGGCTTCCATGCCGTTTTCCGTGCCGATGTAGTGGACTTCGTAGCCGGCGGCGAGGAGGTGCGGCAGGAGGGCGAGGTTGGGGGTCACATGACCCATCGTGCCCCCGCCGGTTAAAACAATCTTTTTCATGACTGGCAGCCTTCTTTCTGGCTTGTTGGTATATGTTGCGCAGAGATTTCGCTCCTGCGGGAGCGACCAGAGGGCTTTGCGATCGCCCTCTGGACTGCTTCGCGGTGCACACTCCTGTTTCTTGGTCGTCAGCGAAAATGGTTATAGTTTTTGTACTGTTTCTGCTCTGAAAACATAACAAACCGGCATTCCCGCTGAAAAGTCCCCTTGAACGCCCAACCCATTGTATGCTATACTAATCAAGAAAATTTCAACTTCCACGAGGAGGAAAAATCCGCATGAAAATTGTCATTCTTGATGCGCAGGGCGGCGGCATGGGGCGGCAGCTGGTCGAGGGGCTGAAGAAAGCGCTGCCAAATCAGCCGTTGATTGCGGTGGGGACGAACGCGCTGGCGACGGCGGCGATGCTCCGCGCGGGGGCAGACCAAGTGGCGACGGGCGAAAACGCCGTCGTGGTATGCGCCGGGATGGCGGATTTGATTCTTTGCCCGATTGGCATGGTGCTGTGCGACGCGATGCTGGGCGAAGTGACCGCGAACATGGCGCTGGCGGTCGGGCGCAGCAAGGCGCACAAGATTCTGCTGCCGGTGAGCCGGTGTCAGGCAAGTGTTGCTGGCGCTCCGAAAATGTCGATGGCAGAGGTTGTCGCCAAGGCGGTGGAAGAAACCGTGGCGCGGGTTTCGGCGGCTTCCGTCTGAAGCGAATTGACCTTTTTGTTACGCAGGGATTTCGCTCCTGCGGAGGCGACCAAAGGGCAATGAAAACAGACGAAGTCTGCGATCGCCCTTTGGAAACCTTCAGGTTCGCCTCCCACGTTACTGGTCGATGGCGATAGTTATTATTTTGTGTGCATTTTAGATATGATTACATATCCTTGATGCAGTCCTTGTTGCGGACGAAGTAGTCGATGCCGCTCCAGAGGGTGATGGCGGCGACCCACAGCGTCAGCGCGGTGCTAATCCACCGCATCCACGGCGCGCCGAGGACGGTCGCGCTCACAACGTCCCACGCGGGGGCGGTCAGGGCGGGCTGGTGCGTAATCAGCACGAAGAGCAGCATCACCATCTGGCTGGCGGTCTTGATTTTGCCGAGCTTGCCCGCGGCAATCACGCGCCCCTGCCCCACGGCGACCATGCGCAGGCCGTCAACGGCGAGTTCACGCGCCAAAATCAGCACGACGACCCAGCCCGGCAGCGTCCCGCGCTGGACGAGCATCATCATGGCGGAGAGGTTGAGCAGCTTATCCGCGACGGGGTCGATGAACTTGCCGAAATCGGTAATCAGGTGGCGGGAGCGGGCGATATGGCCGTCAAAATAATCCGTCAGGGCAGCGACGGCGAACACGGCGGCGGCGAGCAGATCGCAAACGAGGGTCTGCGGGAGCATCAGCGCCACCATCACCGGAATCAGCGCGACGCGCAGGAGCGACAATTTGTTGGGCAGGTTCATGCAATCACCCCTGTCAGGTCGTAGGTGCTGGCTTTTTCAATGCGGACGTCCACGAAATCGCCGACGCTGGGCATTTTGCTTTCGCCCGCGGTGAAGATGATTTCGCCGTCGGTTTCGGGGGCTTCGCGCTGGCTTCTGCCGAGGATTTCGCCGCGCGCGTTGCGGTCGGTCACAAGGACTTTCTCCACCGTGCCCACGCGCGCCTGATTCTTCTTCCGCGCGATGGCGGCCTGCCGCTTCATCAGCCGGTCGAGCCGCTCCGCCTTGACCTCCTCCGGAATTTGGTCGGGCATTTTCGCGGCGGGCGTGCCCTCTTCGGGGGAGTAGGTGAACGCGCCGAGGCGGTCGAACTCGGCTTCGGGCAGGAAATCAAGCAATTCTTGGAACTGCTCTTCCGTCTCGCCGGGGAAGCCGACGATAATCGACGTGCGCAGGGTGATGCCGCGCTCGTGCGCGCCCTTGACAGCGCGGCGAATATCGGCGCTTGTGCCGCGGCGGTGCATCCTTTTCAGCACCGCGTCGTTGACGTGCTGAATCGGCAAATCAACATAACTGCAAATATTGGGCGTGTTTGCGATGATGTCCAGCAGCTGCTCGCTGGTTTCCTCCGGATAGCAGTAGAGGACGCGCAGCCAGTCCACGCCGTCGATTTTCGCCGCCTTCTGCATCAGCTCCGCCAGCTTCGATCCGCCGCCGAAGTCCATGCCGTAGCGCGACGTGTCCTGCGCAACGAGGATGTGCTCCTTCACGCCCTGCTTGGCCAAACTTTCGATTTCGCGGAGGATGTCGGCTTCGGGGCGGGAGCGGTACGGGCCGCGGATTTTCGGAATCGCGCAGAACGTGCAGCAGTTCGAGCAGCCCTCGCCGATGCGGGTGTACGCGGTGTAGGACGGGGTGGTCAGCACGCGGTCGTGGGCGTAGTAGGTGTGGTCGTCCATGCAGTAGGTCTTGCGCACGCCGCCAAGCGCCTTCTCCAGCGCGTCAGGCAGCTGCTGATACTGGTTGACGCCCATCAGCAGGTCGATTTCAGGAATCTCCTGCATCAAATCCTTCTCGTAGCGCTGGGCAAGGCAGCCCGTGACCACCAGCACCCGGCACTTGCCGATTTGCTTGTACCGCGCCATGTCGAGAATCGCGTCGATGGACTCCTCCTTCGCCGACGCGATGAACCCGCAGGTGTTCACCATCAGCACATCCGCCTGCGCGGGATCGTTCGTCAGCTCATACCCGTGCTCCCGCAGCAGCCCCAGCGCGGTCTCGCTATCCACGCGGTTCTTATTACATCCCAGCGAAATCATTCCAACCTTGAGTTTCGTCATTGCTTTCTCCTTACCATTGATGGGGGAAACCCAAGGGGCTTTGCCCCTTGACCCCAGCAGGGCTCTGCCCTGCACCCGCGAAGGGTCTTCGACCATCTCGACACCCATCTCGCGATTGAGTTGGTCACTTTTTCATGCTATGCCCGCGTGTTTATCCACAGGATACCCACACTGTCCCCCGTATCCACAAGCAGCGGTACAGACCACTAACATGGGAGTGCAAGCGAAGGTTTCCAAAGGGCGATCGCAAAGCCCTTTGGTCGCTCCCGCAGGAGCGAAATCCCCTGCGACATGAAAAATCAAGTCGCATAGGTAAAAAACACACGCCAAAATCCGCATCGCGAAAAGAGGTTATGGGGAAAAATCGCAAATTCCCCTATCGTCCATTTTACCACGAAAATCCGCATTTGAAAAGCCCAAAAATCCCCCCAATTCCTTGCCAAGCACGTCATGGCGCATCAAAATAGGGCTGCAAAAGCGCATTTGGCACGCTTGCAGCCCCGCTGATTTTATTCCGCCACAATCGCAATGGCGCTGTAATTGTCCGCTTCCTCGTCGAAGCGCTGCGCAATCAGCGCGCACATGCCGTTCAGCCATTCCTGCGCGGTTTTGCCCCGTGCGCACGCCACCATGTCCGCCTCCAGCACCCATTCCCAGAAGCCGTCGGTGCACAGCAGCAGACGGTCTCCGCGCCGGATTCTACCCGCGAAATGCTCCGCCGTCACGTCGTCCTTGTAGCCAAGCGCGCGCGTCAGCAGATTTCGGCTTTCATGTCCCCGAATCTGGTCGTAGGTGATTTCGCCGCACGTCACCATCATCTGCGGGATGCTGTGGTCTTTGCTCTGGTAGATGATTTCGCCGCCGCGAATCCAGTAGATGCGCGTGTCACCGACGTACGCCAGCTGTGCGCGCGCGCCGCTCAAGCGCAGGAGCGCAAGGGTCGTCATCATCCGGCAGTGCTGCTCCTCCTGCTGGTCGCGGATGAGGCGGTTCGCTTCCCGCACACAGGCGTCCAGCGTGCGCCGGCCAGCGGGCAGAAACCCGCTCATCCGCCGGATGGACACGTCCGTCGCCAGCTTCGACGCAAAATCGCCGCTTCCCTGTCCGCCCAGCCCGTCGCCCAGCGCGCACGCCAGATAGCATCGCCCGGCGCGCACCTCCAGCGCATCCTCGTTGATTTCGCGCTTGCCTACGTCCGACACCGCCGCATAGCTGTACTTCATTGCACCTCAAACCTTTCTTTCGGCGAACCGATGGCAAGCACATCCCCTTTGCTGATAGGGGTATCCTGTTCGCTCGTCAGCCGCTTGCCATTGAGCCATGTGCCGTTGGACGAGCCCAAATCGCGCACGATGATGCTGCCCTCCCGCAGGGTGAGCAGGCAGTGCACGCGGCTGACCCCCTCGCCGTGCAGGGTGAGCATGTGCTTGCCCGTTTCGCGCCCGACGCGCAGCTCCTGCCCATCGAATAGCGTCACCACGCGGTTCGCATACGTTCCGCTGATGCCGATGAGCCGCCCCGTGCGCGCCTTGCGCCCGACCACCGCGCCGCTGCCGACGGTGAGCGCCTGCTTGACGCACAGGCGAATCGTCCTGATGAGCGCCGCCATGCCGATTGCCAGCACGATGACGTGCTTCACCTCAATGGCATCCGTGCGCGTAAGGGCAATCAAATCCGCGTTCAGGAACGTCCAGCCGAAGGGGGATTTGGCGCTGTTCATCAGATAATTTTCGGCAAAGCCCAGCAGAATCAGGAGAATCAGGCGAACATCCGCAAAATGGCGAATGTTGATTTTCTCGCCGCTCATGCGCAGTCCCAGCGCCCCCGCGACCGGCGCGAACCACAGCGCGTGATTGCCGAAGAGCATCGGCACGCTTGCGCTGATGGCGTTCGTCAGCCCGCTGAAATCACGTGCCAGCCCAGTGGGCGTTTCCACAATCGGCGTGTCCACGATGGATGCCATCAGCATGGTGAACAGCGCGTACCCCGCGCCGATAGCCGCACCAAGCGCCAAGCCGCCCAGCCCGTACATCCGCTTGCGGGTGCACACCAGCACGAGGATGAGCACGCCCAGCATCAAAACGCTGTCCTTCACATAGCCCCAAACCGGGGCAAAATAGCCGCTGATGATGCTGTTATCCACCGGCGTGCCGAACAGCACGCAAACCACGCCGGAGAGCAGCGCCAGCCCCATCATCTCGAAAATCGAGATATTCACGAAGGGGTCAAGCTCCCAGAGGAACATTGCCAGCGTCAGCGGAAAAAGCGATCCGCACCAGAAGAAGGCGTAGATGTACGGCGCGGGCAGTGCGCCAATATCCAGCCAAATACAAGCAAGGCACACCGCCGCCATCAGCAGCAGGATGCCGAACAGGCGCAGGTACATCCACGGCATTTGCCATTGGCGGACGGCTTTTTGCGGGTTTTCCGGCTGGCGTGTCAGCGCTCGGAAGGCTTCTCCCCGTGCGTGACGGCGGAAGGCGGATGCCATCACATCCCGAAAGCTGATTTTCAATTCGTGCTGCATTTAGGCTTTTTCCCCTTTCTCATACTAATTCGATGCTATGTTTTAGATGAGAATTAGTATCACTGAATGACGAAGCATTCGTCCTTCGAGCCGATTTCCACCCGGTCGCCGCGCTTCAGCGGAACATCCTGCTGCGGCGGAATCCGTGCGCCGTTGACCTTCGTGCCGTTGGCGGAGTTCAGGTCGCGGATAACCAGCCCATCCGCCGTCAACCGCACCTCGCAGTGCTTCCGGCTGACCTGCTTGGATGCAAGCACCAGCTGGCAGGATGCCTCCCGCCCCATCGAAATCGGCTTGTTTCTCGGCACACGCAGCTTTTGCCCGCTGAATGAACCCGCCTGCCCGCAGAGCATCGGCGTATCCGGCGTGTCAGGCACTTTCGGCGCGTCGATTTTTCCGTAATGTTCCATGTACGCCATTGTTTTGCCGCGCTCGCTCGCCGCCAAGGCTTGGCGGATGCCGCCGCGCAGCACAAGGAGCAGCGCTGTCCACTCGACAAGCGCGACAATCAGTTGACTCATGAACAGCGGATAATCGCCAATGGTCAGTATCGTTACCGTGAGAAACCAGTAGGAAATCGGCAAGTACTCCTTGCTGGCATTATTGAGTGCGTGGCAGCCCATGCCAAGCGCAAGGCAGAGAATCACCCGCCAGTTCAGGAAATGGCGCAGTTTCAGGCGTTCCCCGTTCGCCGCCAGCCCCAGTGCGCCCAAAACCGGGGTTGTAAACAGCAGGTGATTAGAGAACAGCGTCCAGAAGTTCCGCGTTTCCATCGTGGTCAGCCCATGGACATAGCCATACTGCGTTGTTTCGATGAAGGCGAATCCGGATGCAACCGCCGCGCCAATCACCAGCCCATCCAGCGCGTTCAGTCTGCGCCTTGACAGCAGGATAAACAGAATGCAAATCAGGATTTTTGCGGGTTCTTCTGCTACCGCTGCCCACGACTTCGAATACTCCTCCCCCAGCGAAAACACATACTCCATGAGCCGAAAAAACGGTGACGCGATGGCAATACTCAGCAGCCCGCCGACAAGCAGCAGCCCCAGCAAATCAAAGATGGAGAGATTGCCATACATGTCCATCTCCCAGATAAACAGCACCATCGTCCACGGAATCACCGTACTGCCGACAATGTTGGCAATGACAGACAGCGGGAAATTAAACTCCATCTTGAGTTTAGGCGAAATATACACCATCGTCTCCGCCGCGAAAGTCAGCAGCACCGTCGCAATCAGCAGCATCACGAACAGGCGCAGGAACATCCACGGGCGCTGCCACGTTTCCAGCATTTCTGCCGTCAGCGCGGGGCGGCGCGTCAGGGAGCGGAACGCGTCACCCTTTTTATGGCGCTTGAGGGTCTGCGCGAAGATGTCCTTCACGCCCAGCCGCCCCTGCTGCACCTCCGCCAGAAACTGCGTGTTGCCGCCGAAATGCAGCGCCCTGCCGCACGCTGGGCAGACGGTGCTGAAGGGGATTTCCCGAAAACAATAGGGACACTTCAAGGCAATGCTCCTTTCTGATGCGGATTACAGGCGGCGCACCACAAACACGTTCTCGCTGCCGCCGAGCGTGAAGGCGTCGCCGGAATGAAGCGTCACGCTCTTGCCCGCCGTCAGCTGCTGCCCGCCCGCCATCGTGCCATACGTCGAGCCGAGGTCGATGAGGATGATTTGCCCGTCCGCCGTGGGTTCTGCCGCGCAGTGCACGCTGCTGATGCCATGGGCGTCCTTGGGGTAGATGATGGAACAGTGCTTCGGGTCACGCCCGATGACGACGCGCGCGGAAATCGGGAACGTCATGCCCTGCAATGCGCCGCCGATGCACGCCAGCGCGACGCGGGGCTGCGGCTTCTCCTCCACCGGCAGCTGCTGGGTGGGTTCATCCGGCACTTCTGGGGGAAGGGGCTTCGTTTCCGCCGCCTCCTGCTGATTTATGCCGTCTTTCTTCCTGCCGCGCGTGAGAACAAGGGCAACGACTGCCGCCGCAAGAACGCCGATGATGACGTAGAGCACGGTTTGCGTCTGGGATTCGGCTGCGGGGGATTCCGTCGGTGCGGCGGTCGGGGCAGCGGTCGGATGCTCCGCTGCTTCCGCAAGGTCATAATACGCATTCAAATCCAGATAGCGGTGGTTTTTGTCCGCAAGCCCCAGCATCACAACCGTGCCATCGCTGCTTGACCCGAAAATCGGGCTGCCCTGCGCCAGCGCTGATCCGCTGTATGCGCCGAACAGTTCGCCCTTTGCGGGGCGCGTCGCCGCCACCACTTCCGGCATAATGGTCAGCCCATCCGCGTCTTTTTGCACAAAGCCGCTTATGGTGCCGTCCATTTCGCCGCCGGACAGCCCGATGGTTTCGCCGTATGCCACGTTGTCGCTCATGTACAGGCTGGGAATATCATGCGCGCCATCAAGGACAAACCGGATGACGGAATTTTCCTCCTTGCCCACGCGCACGCTGTACGATTTTTCCTCCATGAAGTCGTACAGCGCCAGCGTCGTCCCGCGCGCGGCGTATTCCCGCAGTTTATCGCTGCTCACGGCGATAATGCTGTCGTCGATGTAGCAGACTGCCATCGTCACCAGATGATTGTTGTCATAAACGCCGAGCCAGCCGCCCTCAAAGATCGCCTTTTCGGACGATTTGTTGTCCATCGACGCGTCCGCCATGCTGGATACATCCGGCTTTTTCTCGCGCTCCTGCAAGCCGATCAGCCCGTTTCCATCCAGCGCCTTTTCCGCCCACGCGGCATTGCCCGCCAGCAGGCAAACCATCATCAGCACCGCGAAAAACCTGCGCATCCACTGTTTCATGGTTTTCTCTCCTTTTTCGCATTGATTTCATCCCACACTTCCAGCTCGTCGCGAATCTCAATCAGCACCGCCGTGAAGTTGTCCTGATTCCGCTTGCACGCGGACAGCACTTCCTTTTCAATCGCTTCCGCCGCCTCCATCGCATTTTTGCTTCGGATTAGATGCCTTTCCAGCGTTCCGTCATCCAGCGTGCCGTAAACGCCGTCGGACATGAGCACAATCATGTCGCCGCACTGCAAACGAATCGGCTCGGCGGGGAAATCAATCGCCGGTTCAGTCCCCTGCCCCAGATAACTGGTCAAGGCGCGGCGGCGCAGGTTTTCTGTCGCTTCCTGCCACGAAAGCAGCCCTTGTGCCGCCTGCTGATGCAGGGTTGCGGCATAATTGTGCTCGCGGTTGAGCGTCATCAGCTTTCCGCTGCGCAGGAGGGCAATCCGGCTGTCACCAATGCTGATGAAGTCCAGCATTCCACCGCGGATGTTCGCCATAATCAGCGTCGAGCCCGCGCCCGAATCTGCAAAATGCGTCTGCACCATGTTCAGGATATCCGAGGTCAGGCTCGCCAGCGTCTCGCGCATGTCACCGGGCATGTGCGGGAATCGCTTCAGCGCCGTGTACACCGCTGCTTGGCTCAATTCGCCGCTGCCCTTCATGCCGCCCATGCCGTCCGCCAGCACTGCCAGCACACCTCTTGAATGCCGCAATTTCTCGTCCTGCAGGGGCGACACGCCGAACGCGTCCTGCTGATAATTCCGTTTGCCGATGTTGTGTACGTTGCCAACCTCCGTCACATCAAGGATTGGCGGCTCGCCGGGCATATCCATGACGGCAATCGTCTGTCCGCCCTGCGCGGTCTCCGCCGTCCGCTTTCTCCTCCCCGACCGCGCAAGCAGCGCAATCAGCACCACGAGCACAATCACCGCCAGCGCAAGGAGCACCATCAGCCCATACTGCTGAACAAAAAAACCCAGCTGCCCCGACACGTCCACAGGTGTTTCCACACCGGGTTCAGCGCCCGACATGGGCGCGGGCGTGTCAGACCGCTGGGTGGGTACCGCAGAGCTTGCAGGCGGCTCTGCGGTACTGGTGGTTTGTGAGGGCTGATTGGTCGTTTCGGCAAGCACCGCCTGAATCGGGAAAAGCGCGAAGAGCATCAGCATCATTGCCAGAAGGATGGAAAACAACTTTTTCGCCCTCATGCTGTGTTCCTCCCCTTACTCCCGCGTCCAGTCCCAATCGAAGGCATCGCTGCTGAAGGGAACGAACATCAGCTTCGTTTTGCCCAGCTCGATGATGTCGCCGCGCTTGAGCTGCGTAGTGGAAAGCAGGGGCATCCCATTCAGGCGGACGATGGAGCGGCCGCCCATGAATCCGCAGTAGAAGCTGCGGCTGTTCGCGTCGTAGGTGACGACCATCGGGCTGTCGCGGGAGATGGTGGCATCGCCGGCGATGTAGATGTCCATCTGCGCCGAGCGGCCGAGGTAGTTGTTTTCCTTGTGGATTTCGTAGGAGCGGCCACGATCGGGGCCCTCGATGCACACCAGCCAGCCAACGACCGGGCGCACCTCCTTGGACATATCCAGCCCGATTGTCTCGCCGCCAAATCCCGTGGTCGGATTCACGGGAACGGTCGGTTCAAGCCCGTTGTCCACCGGAATCACGTTCGGCTGGGTGTGTACCTTGTCCTCGTTCGTGCCGCAGTAAGGGCAGCTGTCGTAGCGTTCTGCGTCGTAGAAATGGCCGGCGCTGCACTGCTTCATAATCATATGGATTTTCCTCCTTCTATCGTGCTCCGCTTTGGTCGGCGGGGCTTGCTTTCACTGGGAATTATAGCACTTGATGATGGCGGGTTTTCCCGCTCATTTCCGCGCGCACCAATTCGGAATGCGGAATGCGAAATGCGGAATTTTGCTGCCGTACAGGGCGGATTCCAGCGCGGCGAAGTCAGCCGGACGTGCGGCGGAATCCAGCGAAAGCCCTGCCATCAGCGCATCCGCCTGTTTTCGCGTCAGCTTCGGGCACAGCGTGCGGATGGGAACAAGCGGTTCATCCTTGCCGATTTTGGCAGCGAACAGGCGCTCCAGCGCGTCGGCGGGCTCTTTGGCGGTCAGGGCGTAGTACATCGTCGCGCACAGGGCGTACACGTCCGTCCAGCTGCCTTGTCTGCTTTGGCAGATTTGCTCCGGCGGAAGATACCCGCGTCCCCGCAGTACCGGGCAGCGCCTCAGCGGCCAGTCATCCTCCGGGCGCGCACCGCCGAAATCCAGCAGTATCGGCGGATTTTCCCCGCGCAGGAGGATGTTTCGGGGCATGATGGCGCGGTGGATGATTTTCCGCTGGTGGAGCGCCGCCAAATCGTGCAGAAACGGGCGCATCATCCGCATCAGCGCCCGCGGCGGGATTGCCCCATGCGCCTTCACCCGCTGCGCCAGCGTTTCGCCCTCGATGTACGCCATCACCACATACGCCGTGCCGTTCTGCTCGAACAAATCCAGCAGGGGCACAAGCGGCGGGCAGTTCGCCTTTGCGTGCAGAAAGCGGTATCCCCGCACGAACCGCGCGCAGTACATGGCAAAATCCGCCGCACCTTTGGGCATGGGCTGCACGCTGCCGTCAGCCGCCCGGACAGCAAGGGCGCGCGGAAAAAACTCCTTCACGGCGACCACCCTGCCGCGCGCGGGGGCATCCAGCTGCACGGCGCGGTAGGTGATGCCGAGCGCGCCGCCGCCGAGCGTGTCGCCCAGCAGATAGCGGGCGTGCAGGACGGTTTGCGGCGGCAGAGCAAAATCAGGCTTTGCGGAAGCCATTGGTCAGCAGGCGGAAGATAACGCCGCTGCCCTGCAAAAGCTGCTGGAGGCTCTCTGCCTGCTGCGCGATGCTGCTCAACCGGCTGATGCGGTCGATTTCGCGCAGGATGCCCTCGTACTTCTGCGGCGCAAAGCGCTTGAGCAGATTCCCGGCGCGCTTGGCGGCAAGCAGGGTGCGCGTCGTCTGCGCGCTGTCGATGATGGGCGCGGGCTTCGGCGCATCCGGCTTGCTTTCGCTGAAGAGCGCCGTTTCCAGCGCCATAAACGATGACGGACGCTCGCCGAAATTCATCGCAAGCCCCGCCATCAGCGCGTCCGCCCACTGGCTTTTCAGCCTCGGGCACAGCTTCTGGATGGGCACAAGCGGGTCGCTGCCCTTCACCTTGATGGCGTACTTGCGCTCCAGCGCGTCGGCGGGTTCTTGACCGGTCAGGGCGAAGTACATCGTCGCGCACAGACCATAGACGTCCGTCCAGTTGCCTTGCAGACTGTTCTCCTCGTACTGCTCCGGCGGCGCGTAGCCTTTGCTGATGAGGATGGTCTTGCGCGAATCGGGGTCGTTGGGGCGCGCGCTGCCAAAATCCAGCAGAATCGGGGTATCGCCGCCCTTGAGGATGATGTTGGCGGGCTTTATATCCCGGTGGATGATTTTCTTCTCGTGCAGCATCCGCAGATTCTCGATGAACGGCTTCATCATCCGCATCAGCTCCTCCGGCGGGATTGCGCCCTGTTCGCGCACCCGATGCGCCAGCGTTTCGCCCTCGACGTACGCCATCACCAGATACGCGGTATTGTTTTCCTCGAACAAATCCAGCACCTGCACCACCGACGGGCAGCGCGAGGCTTCCAGCAGCATGTTGTATTCCGTCACGAACTTATCGCGCCAGTTGGTGAACAGCTTGGCATCATTGCGCTGCGGGACGACCCTGCCGTCATCGCTTCGGGCGGCAATGCTGTGCGGAAAGTACTCCTTCACCGCCACCATTTCGCCGCGCACGGGGTCAACGCTCTCCAGCTTCAAGGCGCGGTAGGTCGTGCCGAATCCCCCGCCGCCCAGCGCCGCGCCAAGCAGATACTGCCCATGCAGGATGGTCTGCGGCGGCAGCGCATCGCGAATCCGCTGTGCGTTCTCCGTTTTCGCCCCGCACACCGGGCAGACGGCTTCCTCCGTCGGCATCATGCAGCGCGTACAGGCATAGGGCATCGTCATGTGGCATCCCCTCCCAGAGCGTCATTCTCTTCCGTCTCCCGCAGGACAGCCTGCAGGCGCTCATTGCCGTTCAGCTCGCCGTGGTCGTACATGCAGTAGAGCATCAGCCAGTCAAACACGTTGCGCGGGTCAAGCTGGCTGTATCCGCAGTCATCCAGCATTTGGTTCACGCGGCGGTAGCGGTCGTCAAACAGCACGCGCGCATCGTCGCTGACGGCGGCATCGTTCACATACAGGCTGTTTTCCGCCCCGTCGGTAATCAGAAACAGCAGAATCAGCACTTTTCGCGGCACATCCTGCCGCCGGTTTGCAATCTGCGAGAGCGTTTTTTCATCCGGCCAGTGGGCGCGCAGGGTTTTGCCAAGCACGCTGCTGCTGCCCGCGGGGGGCTTCAAGTACATCTGCACAATTTCGCGCACGCTGTATGCGCGCTCCGGCAGGTGGGGGAAGCTGTCCGGCGGCTTGGTGAGCACCTCCATGTACTCCTGAAAATACTCGTAGGCGGTGTTGTGCAGCTCCCCCAGATTCATCCGCTGCTGCCTGATGAAATCCACAAATTCATCTTCCCCGCGGATTTTGGTGAACTCGTTCTCCAGCACCTCGGTTTTGCCCTGTCCGCCGATGGCAATATGGCGGATGCGCTCGATGAGGTGGCACGCCTCGTTGTAGTTGAGGCGGCTGCGCAGCGCGTAGAGGTACGCCAACTCGATAGGATTGCGCTGATGCAGGCAGCCGCCGCCCGCGCACGCCAGAAAATTCTGCGCCTGCTCGTCGCTCATGTCCAGCGCGAACACGATGCGCACCAGCTGACCGCGGTTTTCCGGCGCGGTTTTGCCCGTGAACCAGACGGACACTTTGCGGCGGATTGACGCGGCGTTCGGCTCGCCAATCATGCCCTGCAGGCGGATGCACAGCTTCTCCCGCAGCGCCGAAGCATCGGTGACGCCGGAATATTCCGCGAGGATTTCCGGGAACGTCGGCACGCGGATGCCCTTTTCCAGATACGCGCGGGCAAATTCCGCGTTGCGCGACAGGCGGATAATCCGCTCCACTTCGCTTTCCGCCAGGATCATCGGTGCGGACATAGCCATTCTCCCTTCCTATTATATAGTCGCTTTAGTAAGCAGCGTTCTGCCAATCCTGTCCGTACACGGTGATCGCCGTGCCGTCAAACATCGAGAAGTCGCTGATGGCGTTGCCGTCGAGGGCGATTTCCTTCAGCTGCGGCAGCGTCGATAAATCCAGTTCATCCAGCGTGCGCAGGAAGTTCCGCTCCAGATTGATTTCGGTCGTCAGCGGATGTCCGTTGAGGGCAGTCAGCTTGGCGGAGGTCATGCCGCAGTTCTGCAGGTTAATGCAAATCAAGCCGCTCATGCTGCTGATGGCATCCACGTTATCCAGCTTCGCGCCCAGAACATGCAGGTACTTCAAGCCCGTCAGCCCGGACAGCGGGGCTAAATCCAGCGCGATGCGATGGCTGTTCCAGTCGTCGCCGATGCGCAGGTGATCCAGATTCTCCATGCCGCCGACGGGGGTCAAATCCACCGCCAAACCCGCCATGTCCAGATTCACCAGTGTCTCCCGCATTCCTTGCGCCAGCGGCTCAATGCTCGTGATGGCGGGATTCCAGCTGATATTCAGCGAATGGATGCGCGTCAGGTCGCTTAGCGGGGACAAATCGCGGATAGCGTTGCGCTGCACCAGCAAGACGTTCAGTGTCGCCAGCCGCTCCATGCCCGACAAATCCGTGATGTTGTTGTCCCCCAAATTCAAGGCGTACAGCTCATTGAAGCGGTCGCCGTCATCCACGTTGATGGCAGTGATGTACGGCATATCCGCGTCCGTCAAGCCGCAGTTAGACAAAATCAGCCAGTGAATCGGCAGCTTCGGCAGCACCCAAGTGCCTTCCGCCTGCTGGTTGCGCAGCTGGAAGTAGTGCAGGTGGCGGAAATACTGCAACTCGCTCAGGTCGAACGAATCGGGATTCATGGTTGGCAGGTCAGCGTCTGTCGGGTTGGGCGTCAGGAACAGCGGATCACCCCAGTTGTCGCTGTATTTGTCGATATACTTGTCCCAGTTGTTAACTTCCCGCTCGCGGCGCTGCCAATCATCGTGATTCTTCTGCTCCTCGTAGAACACCCACTCGATTTCGCCGTCGCGCACGGTCACGCCGATGACGTTATCCAGCATTTTCTGCGTGATGAACGCCTTGGGCGGCAGATTCAGCGCCTCCCGCAGCGACGTACCAAGCCATCCCATCAGCATATCCGGGCTGTGCTGGTCGGTAATCCACGTTTCCGTGGCGGTGCACTGTTCCATCTGCGAGAAGTCGGTGATGTAATTGCAGTGCAGGCTGATGTATTCCAGCTTCGTCAGGCGCTCAAGGCGCAGCTCCTCCAAGCTGGTGATGCGGTTGCCGCCAAAGTCGATGTACGCAAGGGTTTCGGGCAGGGTCGCCTCGCCAATCATCATGCTCGTCAGGTTGCTCGTGGCAATCAGCAGATAGCGCAGATTGGGCAGGCGGCTCACGAAATTGATGTCCTGCACGCCGACATGGCCAACGTCCAGCCACACGAGGTTTTGCGCGTTCGCCAGCGGAGACAAATCCAGCACAAGCGATTTGTCGGTGCTTTCGTCGCCGTTGATGGTGACTTCCTCCAGCTGCGGCATTTCGCCCAGCAGGTCGTATCCGTCCGTGACAATCGGGCAATTCCATTGCCGGATGCACTTTGCCAGCCGCGTGCCGCGCAGTTCGTTAATGGACACAATGGCGGTATTTTCGGTCATCAGTTGCCGGATAGTCAGGTTCGCCAGCGGGGTCAGCGTCGTTACGCCGGTGTTGCTGATCATCAGGCGCTCCAGCTTCGTCAGGCTCGCCAGCGCCGCAACGCTCGTGATGCTGCTGTTGCTGATGTTCAGGGTCGTCAGCAGCGGCGCGTGCTGCGCGATGGTCAGCAGGTCGCTTTCCGTCAAGCCGCAGTGGTCGAGCACGAGCGTCGTCAGCTTCGGCAGACGGGAGAGTGCCTCAAGGTTGACCGCCCGTTCGTCCCAAACTGCCAGATACTGCAAATTCGGGAAGCAGGCGAAGTCCGACAGGTTAATTTCCGTAGTCAGCGCTTCGCCGCGGACATCGGGGGTTTGCGGATCATCGCGCCGCCACGGGTTCATGTAGAAGGAATCGCGATATTCCAGCTCGCCCTCGTCCGTCAGGAAGGTGAAGTCGATATTGCCCTCCAGCAGCCGCACACCGCCGATTCGCGCCAGCGCATCCGCCGGGATGGCCTCATCCGCCGCAATCGCGCAGCCGTTGGCATTCAGGAAATCGCGCAGCGCCGTTTCCACGGCGGACGGCACGGGCGTGGCGGTGGGTGCTTCGGTCGGAATCGCCGTCGGGGCTTCCGTCGGGGCAAGTCCCGCCGGCACGTCCGTCGGCGCTTCGGTCGGGGCAGGTCCCGGCACGGATTGGCTGTCGCGCCCAAGCAGCACGCCCACGCCCACCATAATCAGCACCAGCAGCGCCGCAATGCCGATCATCAGCCGCTTTTGATGCGGACTCGGCGCGGAGGCACTCTCGCCGTACAAGCCGTCAAAGAACTCCTCCATCGTCTGATAGCGGCTCTTCACCTGCACCGCCATGCCCTTGAGCAGCGCCGCTTCCTGCGCGTGGGAAATGTCCTTCACGCCCAGCGCGGAGGGCGGCACAAGCGGGTCATTATCCAGCCGGTCGGTGGCGGGCGGCGGCGTAACCCCGGTAATCAGCTTGTAAATTGTCGCCGCCATCGAGTAAACATCGGAGTACGGGCCGTCCTCGCCGTTGCTGGAATACATTTCCACAGGCGAATAGCCCGCGCGAATCATCAGCACGCGCGTTTTCTTCTCGCGGTCGCTCTCCATCGCCGAGCCGAAGTCAATCAGCTTTACTTTGCCATCCTTGGTAAGCATCAGGTTTTCCGGGCTGATGTCGCGGTGCCACGTTGACGCGCGGTGCAGCTCCTCCAAGGTCAAAATCGGCGTGCGGAGGAGTTTCAGCGTTTCGGTGAAGGTCAGCTTGCCGCCGTGCAGTTCCGCGTACGCGCCCAGATTGATGCCGGAGATGTACTCCATGATGATATACGCCGTTCCGTTTTCCAAAAAGCAGTTTTTGACGGACACAACGCCGACGTTGTTGTCGAATTTCGCGACCTTCTGCGCCTCGCGGAAGAAGCTGCTGCGCCCCTGCAGGAAGGATTCTTCATCCTTCCCCGCGAACACGCTGACCGTGTGCTGTCCCTGATCGCGAATGACGACGCCGGAGGGAAAATATTCCTTAATCGCAACCGGAATATGCAGGAACATATCCCAGCCGATGTAAGTGATGCCGAAGCCGCCCTCGCCCAGCGCACACCCCACCAGATACTGCCCCTTGAGGATGGTATGGGGCTGAAGATGATGCTTCTCCGGCACAAAGTCCTTCTCGCTGAATCCGCACGCCGGGCAAGTCTCCTGCTGCGAATCCTTCTGGCCCATGCACCGCATACACCGATTCTGATCGTCCATGATACCGCTCCCCCTTGTCCGCCTCTGTTTTGAAGTACCTTGATTATAACACAGGCGCTATGCTTCGTTTTCCAAACCTTTCTCATGTGACCGATTGATTTTGCTGATTTTCCGCGCCTTTTGCGGCTGTTTTTTGCCGTGCGGATGAGCGCACAGTAATTAGTTATCACTAACCATTAACCAGGCGAAGCGCCAAAAAGCTGCACGCGGAAGGAGCATGAAAGCGCGACCAACTCAATCG
>ERZ772819.1566-NODE-1566-length-18193-cov-8.609218_pt1 | contig 18193 bp, 19 predicted proteins | sample MGYA00580860_ERZ772819 | MGnify/ENA primary metagenome ERZ772819 (study PRJEB29015, sample SAMEA2737683) | human gut metagenome | biome: human gut; feature: human-associated habitat; material: faeces | place: China | collected 2012 ...
CCCATCCCAATGGCAACAGAATGCATTATGCCACCAGTACGAGCCCGTTAGGACCATGGACTTATCGCGGAGTGATTTTGGAGGCTACGGGTTCGGGTACGAGTCATGGATCTATCGTGGAATATAAAGGGGAATGGTATTTGTTTTATCATGATTGTTCTATTTCAGGAAGGGGAAATCTGCGTTCGATCTGTGTAGATAAATTGTATTATAATCCAGACGGAAGCATTCAATTGGTAAAACAAACGAAAGGCGGAATTAAGAAATAAAGTTTTGTATTGAATCGAAAAGAGAAAGGGACTGTTCAGAAAAAGCAGTCCCTTTGTTGTAATTAATTGAATACTATTCGGTCATATTTTTATTGACAGGTTTTTGTTTTGTTTGTGTAGCTATTGTTGTTCCGGTTTCGGGTGCTGTCGTATTTTCTTCCCAATGGAATGGAGCGAACTCGGAGTCTTCACTTTTCCATGACGGTTTACGGGCGGCATAGATGATAAACGGAGCTGCTACAACGACGATGCAGCCTATGATAAGGACAGAGAACCATACGGTATTATTTCCTGTCGATATTTGACTGGGAGGAATGAAACTTAATATGAAAGCGAGTAATGATCCGCAGAATCCGAGTCCGGCGACAAACCAGATCAATCCGTTGCCTTTACTTCCGATGCGGAAAGGCCGGTCTGCTTTTTTCATGTTATACCGCAGATAGATGGCTGCAGCAAACATCATCAAGTACATGATGAGGTAGAGCAGAACGGTGAGCTGAGAGAGAATTTGGTAGAAACTTTGAACAGAGGGCATTACGACAAAAAGCAAGCTTAAAAGAGTGACGGCGAGCCCTTGGATGTACAGAATGTTTTTTTGCACGCCTATTTTATTCGTTTTTTGGAAGAATGGAGGCAGATACCCGGCTTTTCCTACGGCAAATATACCTTTTGACGGACCTGCGACCCAAGTTAGTACTCCGGCTAATACTCCGAAAGCCAGCGCTACGGCGATGACCGGCGATAACCATGACATGCGGATAAAGCTGAAATAGTTGTCGAATCCTTCCAGTAAGCTTTGGGTCAGGTTGATATCTTTTTGAGGAATGATGATTCCGAGAGAAAATGTTCCTAATATAAAAATGATAACCGTAATGGCTGAACCTATAAATACGGCTTTAGGATAATTTTTTGCAGGATTGTTTATATCTTTAACATGTATCCCTCCCATTTCCATACCGGCATAAAACAAAAATATGCTGGCTGCTAATACCAGATTGTCGAATTTTGAAAAGTCCGGAAGAAAGTCTCCGGAGAAGTCCATTTGGGATTGTCCGCCCATTGCCAGATAGACAATGGCAAGTATAACCAACAAGGCTGCCGGGATAATAGTCCCTACCATACCGCCGATTTTAGCGACTTTACCAACCCAGTTCAATCCTTTCAGGGAGATAAAGGTAGCCAACCAGTATATGATCAGTACGACGACCAACGTGTAAATTTTATTAGATGCCAACAACATGTCCTGAGAGTGATCCATTCCTATAAATGCAATAGAGACAGCTCCGAAGGTAAGCACGGTCGGATACCAGATCGTACTTTCTATCCATTGTAACCAGATGGCGAGAAATCCGAATTTTTTACCGAACGCTTCCCCTACCCATCGAAATACTCCGCCTTGTTTATCTTGAAACATGGCTGCCAGTTCTGCCGCGACCAATGCCGTCGGGATTAAAAATACGATTGCTGCAAACAGATAATAGAATGCCGAGCTTAATCCATATTCTGCTTCTGCCGGAAGTCCCCGTAGTGATACTACAGCCGTGACGTTCATGATCGCTAAAGTGAAGACTCCGAGTTTTACTGTTTTTCCAATATTTGCCATAATTTATGTATTAAAGAAATTATTTGTATATCTGCTTTTGGTATAACAAATTCTTGTACTGTTGGTTTAGAGCCTATCTAAAATTTCCAATAAAGAAATATTATCAGTTCTTTTTTGCATTTTTTTTTCCGTGTTTCACTTGTCAGATAGCCTGTGCTATCCTCCTCGTAAAAACGACAAGACTTCTTCGAAAGAAACTCTCAAATTTGGCCCGAGTAAAATTTAGATAGGCTACTAGTCGGATAAAACCACTTTGGTTAAACAAACTTGCAGGAAGGGTTGTTTTTAGGGAAAACAATATTGAATATTATTATATTAAAAAATAAATATGAAGTCTGCGTTATCTGATTTTGTTTATGAGACGAAGGGAATATACGGCATTTTGCATGTCATTATCTTGTTGCTGTCTCTATTTTTGATCATAAGTATCTCTATCGATACGTTCAAGAATCTGCCTTTTTTGACACAGGGCAGTTATTTGAAAATTCAGTTATGGATATGTACTTTTTTTATATTCGATTTTATCTTGGAATTTTTCCTTTCACATCGGAAGCTTCATTATTTACGTACTCATTTTGTATTTTTGATTATTTCGATCCCGTATATTAATATATTTGATTATTATCATGTAGCATTTTCTCCGGAAATCCGTTATTTTTTACGTTTTATACCTTTGATACGGGGAGGCTATGCCTTGGCGATAGTCGTGGGCTGGTTATCCTATAATAAAGCTTCGAGCCTGTTTACTTCATATCTGACGATGTTGTTGGCTACCGTATATTTTTCGAGTCTTATATTTTTCGTATTGGAACATAAGGTGAATCCTCTTGTTCCCGATTATGGTGAAGCCTTGTGGTGGGCTTTTATGGATGTGACGACGGTGGGTTCGAATATTTATGCCGTAACGGTTACAGGAAAAGTGCTTTCGGTGCTGTTGGCCGCGTTGGGAATGATGATGTTCCCTATATTTACGGTATATGTGACGAGTTTGGTACAGAAGGCGAATTTGGATAAAAAAGAATATCTTCAACAAACAAGTGACAATTCTGTATCTGCAGGGAGGTCTACTCAGACCCAAACAGAAACAAACCCGTAAACAGGAATTTCTGTTTACAGGTTTGTTTCGGAATGTTTTTTACGCCTATTCGACTATTGTAACTTGGTCTCCACTGAATACCGATAGCCCTAATTTATTCATAATATGTTTAATTGCTAATTGGGCTTTTACCGAATTTCCGGCATTGTCGATGGGTGGTGCGAAAGCTGCAATCCCGAATAATCCGGGAAGTGTACCCATTACACCGCCCCCGACTCCTGTTTTCGCAGGAATGCCGGAAGTATAAAGCCAGTCGCCTGTATGTTCATAGAACCCTACGGTAGCGATAAGTGAAGTTATTTTGGGAGAGAGTGCCGTATCGAATATCTGTTTCCGGGTAACCGGATTTGTTCCGTTATTGGCGATCGTAGCCCCGCATATCGATAATTGGGTTGCCGTGATTCCTAATGAACATTGCCGGGTATAAAGGTCGAGAGACATCGTCGGATCGTCATAGATGCGGTTATAATTTTTAAGTAGCCATGTTATAGATCGGTTGTTGAAATTTGTCTCCGATTCCGATTTGTATAACTCATCGATCAATTGAGGGGCACTTCCACATAAATCGGTAATGTTATCGACGATTGCTTTCCATTTGTTTTCGGGATCAGCTATCGGTTTTACCATACTGCATGCAGCGATTGCTCCTGCGTTGACCAAAGGTGTGGAGGGATGATCATTTTCCAATAAAATGGCGAATATCGAATTAAATGGTAATCCGGTGGCGTCTGCTCCGATTTTTTCGAGGAGTTGTTGAGCTCCGTATTGCCGGAGAACTAAAATGGTTGTGTGAACTTTAGAGACCGATTCTATTCCGAACTTATATTCCGTGTCTCCTAATTGAATGGTCTGTCCATTGAGCAGGCATATACTGATCCCGAACAGATTTTTATTTATATTGGCCAAGTAAGGGATATAATCGGCGTTTTTCCCGTCGGTATTTGTTTTATACAGGTCAAAAGCCTCTTGAGCCGCATCTTTGATTTGGGAAATGGAAATTTTCTTTTGCATACCTTTTCTGTAATTAAAAAAACGGGAGCTGTTTTTTTATCCGGGAATGTTATTGTCCCGTTTGAGAGCCTATCTAAATTTTACCGATAATATTTTTTGCCGGAAAATTTAGGCAGGCTCTTAGAACAGCTCCCGAGAGTTCTTATATTTATTATTTCTTTTTCCGGCCTGAGCCTGTATGGGTAAATACAGACCCTTTGATCTCGATATTTTTTTCTTGCGCAATGCGGGTCGGAGTCGGGTATTCGAGTTTTTCGAGCTCGGCAATTGCACTGTTAATGTCATTTAGCAACATATCTGCCATATCTCGGCTAAATCCTTGACGTACAACAATACGCATTACGATGTAATTTTGAATGTTTTCGGGAAGAGTATATGCCGGAACCATCCATCCGCCTTGTTTCAGTTTATCTTGTAAATCATAGAGAGTCCATTTTGCTGTTTTTGCATATTCCGGTTTCATGTACCAGATGAACAGCGGATTGACTACTTCAGGGCTATAATTAACAAACGGTTTCATCTGTCCGATTTGCTGGTGCAAGTATTTGGCAATTTCCATGCCGTTTTGTTGAATAGCTTTATATCCTTCGAATCCGAGTCGGATAAATTGATAATATTGACCTAATATTTGTGCTGCCGGACGGGAGAAGTTCAGACCTACTTGAGTAATATTCGCTCCCAAATAGTTGACGCTGAAAGACATTTCTTCCGGCAAATATTTGGCGTCTTTCCAGACAACCCAGCCGAGTCCCGGATATACCAATCCGAATTTATGTCCCGATGTACTGATTGACAATACCCATTTTAACCGGAAATCCCATTTTAATTCAGGCTGTAGGAATGGTAGAATAAAACCTCCGCTGGCTGCGTCTACATGAATAGGGATGTCGAATCCTGTTTTGGCATTATATGCGTCGAGAGCCTTGTCGAGAGCTTCGACGTCATCGTTCAATCCTGTCCAAGTAACCCCCTCGATAGGGACGATGCAAATTGTGTTTTCGTCACACATTTTCAGTGCAGCTTCGGGGTCTAACGTCGTCTTTTCGAGAGTCAGAGGAACTTGTCTCATCTCGATTTGCCATAATTGGGCGAATTTTTCCCACACGACTTGAAATCCGGAAGAAATTACGAAATTCGGTTTGTCTGTCGGTTTACCTTGTGCCTGCCTTTTTTTACGCCATCGTAGCCAGGCTGCCACTCCGCCTAACATACACGCTTCGGAAGAACCGATAGCTAAAGCTCCGCTCTTCCATTTTGCCTGTTCGGGAGTGTTCCATAAATTGGCTATAATATTGATGCATTTCGCATTCATTACGGCTATGCGGGGATACTCTGTCTCATCGATATAATTGATGTTGATAGCTTCGTTCATCAATTTGGTGGCATAATCATCCATGTAAGTCGTTACGAATGTTGCCAGATTTAATCGGGGTTGCGTCTGTGCGAATGTTTCATCTTTTACCATCTGGTATGCGATCTGCGGTGTGGTAGGACCATCGGGAATTTTATCGACAGGGGAGGGTTGCAACATCTCGTTTGATCCGAAAATAGCGGTTTTGGCATCTCCGTTTCTGAAATTTTGATCTTTCATCATTGAATTGTTTTTATAGGGTTCAACATAAATTGCCGATATGATACTTATTCATATCATAGTCAAAACACTTGTGATTGCGTAATGTTTCCCGGTTTTGAATATTGCTACACTATTTTGGGTTTATTAAAAAAACGATTTTTGAGAACTTTCCTGAATCTTTAAACGAGAAAATATTATCCGGTCATTTTTGTGTTTTCTTCCGGTCCATAACGATGTTGGAGTTTCCTCCCGGGAGAGGCAGGGGGGTGTATTTTTTTCAAACTTTGTCCGGGCAAAATTCAGCCGGACTCTCTAAACATTCGAAGTTTTTGTTTGTTTTTTATTGTTGAATAAAAACTGAATATGGAAATAAAAACCGGAGAGGGAACTATACCTCTCGTTACCCTGATCGGCATCTGGTCTATTTCGGCCTTGAATGCATTACCCGGATTGGCAGTTTCTCCTATCTTGGGTCAACTGTCACAGATTTTTCCTCATGCTACGGAGCTGGATATTCAAATGCTGACTTCGTTACCCTCTTTATTGATAATTCCGTTCATACTTCTTTCGGGAACATTGACCGAACGGGTGAATAACATACGGCTGTTGCAAATAGGATTAGGAATATTTGCAGCCAGCGGGGTGTTATATTTGCTTTCGGATCGAATGTGGCAGTTGATTGCCGTAAGTGCCTTGCTGGGAGCTGGATCGGGATTGATCGTGCCGTTATCTACCGGATTCATTACTCGTTTTTTTAAAGGTTCTTACCGGGTAAAGCAGTTCGGATTGAGTTCGGCTATTACGAATATCACTTTAGTAATCGCAACTGTTATAACCGGTTATTTGGCAGAGGTTGACTGGCATTTGCCCTTTATCGTGTATTTATTACCGATTATTTCGATATTTCTCTCATCTTATTTAAGAGAAGCTTCGGGGACGACAAAAAAAATATCCGAAAGTAATCGAACATCGGCCATCGTTGCAGGGAAACAGTCAGATACGGGAGATTTTATAAATAGAAAAAGACTCGTACAGTTAATGGCTTTTTATGGACTTTGTACTTATCTGGTCATTATTGTTAGCTTTAATTTACCGTTTTTGATGGAAGAGTATCATTTTTCGAGCGGTAATTCGGGCATAATGATTTCACTTTTCTTTTTGGCAATTATGACACCAGGTTTATTCTTGAACCAAATTATCGGATGGTGGAAGCAAAGAACGGAATTTTATAGTTTGTTATGTATCGCTGTAGGTTTGGGTCTTATTATACTTTCCCGGTCGGAATGGTGGATCGGATCGGGGTGTCTTTTTGCCGGTTTTGGTTATGGAGTGATACAGCCTGTTGTATATGATAAGACGACAAGAACCGCATCTTCTCGAAAGGTGACTTTGGCATTGGCGTTTGTAATGGCGATGAATTATCTGGCGATTTTGCTATGTCCTTTTATTATTGATTGGGCTGGTTTTATTTTTCGAGTACATACTCAGCAATTTGCATTTATTTTTAATTTGGTTGTAACTGTCTTGGCTGCCGGATGGGCATATTGGAAGCGGAATTCTTTTGTGTTTAGCGGAAATACGGAAGAATAGAAATATCGGTTATTTGCACTATAAATTTGGAATGAGTCGTGAAAAATAAAATTGTTGAAGCAAATATCTGTATGGTTATATCTAAAGGGTTTAGCGGATTGAATATGAATGCGTTGAAATATTTGCTCCCTTTCTGGATAAGCCCGTTTACAGGTGTTGCGTTGCGTTGTGTATTTGCTGCCGTTGCGTTCTGGATTATAAGTTTTTTTGTACCGTCGGAACATTCTATGGGAAAACAAAAAGTTCAGATTTTTTTATTGGGAGCCTTGGGGGTGTATGGATATATGTGTTTGTATTTGGTCGGGTTGAGTAAGACGACACCGGTGTCGAGTTCTATTTTTTCGACTTTGCAGCCGGTCTGGGTATTCTTAATTGCTGTTTTATTTTATCAGGAAAAAGTAACGTGGATGAAAGTAGTGGGAATCCTTATCGGTTTGGGAGGTGCATTACTTTGTATCTCTACGCAACAGAGCGATGATTTGGCATCGGATGCTTTGACCGGAAATCTTTTGTGTCTGGGTAGTTCTGTAATGTATGCCGTGTATCTGGTCATCAGTAATCGGATATTGAAATCGGTAGGGATGTTTACTTTATTGAAATATGTATTTACAGGAGCTGCTTTTTCAAGTCTTATCATGGTCTGTTTTATAAAATTTGATGCACCGGTTTTAACGCTTCCGATACATTGGTTACCGCTTTGTGTTTTATTATTTGTTCTTATTTTTCCGACGGTAATCAGCTATTTGCTGATACCGGTAGGATTGAAATATCTGAATACGACCATTGTTGCCATATACGGTTATTTAATTTTGATAGTAGCGACTATTGTTTCTTTATCTATCGGGCAAGATCGGTTTAGTTGGACTCAACTTTCTGCTATGCTTTTGATTTGCATTGGAGTATATTTGGTGGAGATTGCCGAACGAAAGACTCCTGTTACTGAGAAATAAAAAAGAATTCTTATCGGAGCTGAAGCTTCCTTGAGAACATATCTTATAAAAATATCTGTGCAAAGTTTTAGAAAAATCTACAAGAATAATTTGTTCTCTTCTGGGGAGTGGAACACTGATAACTATAGATCGGAAAAAAACATAAAAATATCCGGATAGTATTTTTATTGGAAAATTTAGGCTGCCTATAAGTATTAGACAGAGAAAAACATTATCTTTATCGATAATAAATAAGATAATGATTTGTTGAAATATGGGTAGATATATATGGCTTATTGTTGTTATTGGGTTAGGTGCTATTGTACCGGTTTGGGGACAAAATTTGAAATTCGACTCGGCAGGGCATTTTAAAATTGTACAGTTTACAGATGTCCATTATGTCCCGAATAATCCGAAATCGAAAGCAGCCATTCATCTGATCGAAAAGGTTTTGGATTTAGAAAATCCTGATTTAGTCGTATTGACCGGGGATATAGTAACTGGACGTCCTGCTCGGATAGGTTGGGACAGTGTGCTCGATCCGATATTACGGCGGAATATCCCTTTTATTGTGACATTGGGAAATCATGATGATGAGCAGGATCTGTCTCGTAGACAGGTGGCTGAGCTGGTTACTTCATATCCTTTAAATTTGAATACGCTGCGTGTAGATAGCGTGACCGGATATTTGAATGGAGTGTTTCCCGTATTGGGTCATTTATCGGATAAACCGGCTTTATTGCTTTACGGACTGGATTCTAATAGTTATTCCTCTATCCGAGCTATAAAGGGGTATGCTTGGTTCACTCCTGATCAAATAGAATGTTATAATTTATGGAGTCGTTATTATACCGGACTGAATGGGGGAAAACCTATTCCTGCATTGGCATTCTTTCATATCCCTCTTCCGGAGTATCGTGTTGCTTATAATATTCGGGAAAACAGGCAATCCGGAAAACGTAGAGAAAGGGAATGTGCACCAGAACTAAATACGGGAATGTATGCGGCAATGCTGTTGAATGGAGATGTGATGGGGATGTTTACCGGACATGATCATGGAAATGATTATATAGCATTATATAACGGTATAGCTTTGGCTTATGGACGTTTTTCTGGTGGAAAGACGACTTATACGAAAACTTCTAATGGTGCAAGAGTTATTGAGATTCGAGAAGGTGTGCGGGGGTTTTCTTCTTATATCCGGTTATCGAATGGAAAGATTGTCGATGTGTACGATTATAAACAGAATTGATTTTAAAAGAACATATATCCGGATTTTATGAATCTCTTTACGGCTTATTTTCTTGTTCCTTTACGTCACGTAAGTCGCCATGCTCTTTATCGGAATTGAAAACTCCCTTAAAGAGAGTTCTCAAAAAATCTGTGTAAAAATTAGACAGGTTTTTAAACAGCTTCTTATTTTGTTACGTTAATTCTCCTTGTAGATTTGCAGTGATTATAAATAACAAACATATTTATTAAATTAAAGCATTCGTTTTATGAAAAAACTATTGTTGTCATCACTCATTATTGTGAACTGTATTTTTGCTTCTTATGGTCAAATGGAGAAGAACGATACTATAAAAAGTAACCAGTTTCTCTATTGTGAAATTGTTGGTGAAAGTAACTTGTTGCAAACAAAGGTAAGAGTTGCCGTTGATTTCGGACAAGAAATAAATTATTGGACTCAGTATAGAGATAAATTTCTTGTAGATGAAAATGGGAAGAGGATAAAGTTCAATTCTATGATCGACGCTTTGAATTATATGGCTAAATTGGGATGGAAGTTTGAACAAGCGTATGTCGTTTCTACACAGAATCAACTTGTTTATCATTATCTTTTAAGTAAAAAAGGAACTCTTTCTGATGTAAAGAATGGTTTGACTGTCAAGAGAGATCTGGAAGATTGAAAGGGTAAATACTCTGATAAATGAGCAATAACGGAAATTTTGTTACTTGGGTATTTTCTATTTCCTTTGTAGAAGATACTTAAATATAGAATACTCTCTCCCGTATTTCTCCCGGCATAAAATAGCGACATGGCCATAACTTATTGATTATCAATAAGTTATGGCCATGTGTGTCGGGGTGAGAAGACTCGAACTTCCGACCTCCACGTCCCGAACGTGGCGCGCTGCCAACTGTGCTACACCCCGATTGACAATTGCGAGTGCAAATGTAATGTATTCCTTTTAAAAGACAAAAAACATAAGATAAAAATTTTATTCTTTTCTCAATTTTTCATCAGTTGGCATAAAAATGGACTTTTTCAACAAAAAAGTTTCTGTATAATTAGGTAGTTTCAAAAACTTGTCATACATTTGCACACGCAAAAACGATGGTGCCATAGCTCAGTTGGTAGAGCAAAGGACTGAAAATCCTTGTGTCCCCGGTTCGATTCCTGGTGGCACCACTTTGAAAATCTCACGAAACGTTGTAATTGAACAAGTTACAGCGTTTTTTGTTTTTCCGGGGTAAAACAATGGTAAAACATTCATTGAAATTACTATTAAATATCTGTTTATCAATTATTTATATTGCAAAGATATAGACTTTTTCGTAACTTTGCACCACTATTCAAAGAAAAACAAGCATGAAAACGGATATTAGCGGAAAATCAAACGGTTTAGGCGGTTTGCACTGGCATTTCAAGAAACGATGTTGTTTAACCGATTGTTTTTTGATGTAGGTGTATGGCACGTGCGGAAACCACACAACGGTACATTTACTGTTTAGAGGGTAACTGGAACAAACATCCGCACAGCAACCAAAGCATAAGACCTATATTGGATTTGTTGTTTACTTTCTCCAAGACCAAATACATTTACCGCAAGTGTTCTACCAAAGAGGACTTCATAAAAGGTTTGCAAGCGTTCACGCAAAAAAGGTATTCAAACTACACCGTTTTATATATAGCGTATCACGGGCGTAAGAACCGTATTTATTTCGGCAAAGAGTATATCACACTAAAAGAGATTGCCGATGTGTTAGAGGGCAAATTAAACGGTAAAATCGTGCATTTCGGCAGTTGTTCGACACTCAACACAACGGAAAGCAATATCACCGACTTTATTAACCGTACTGGATGTTCCTTTGTTTCTGGATATAAAAAGGATGTACCGTATATAGAAAGCAGTGCTTTTGAATTGCTCTACTTTAATGTACTGAATACATACCGCACTTATACCACCATTAAAAAGAACATCATTAGCAAGTATCCTACATTAGTAGACATTCTTAGATTTACCATATTCTAATTACTATACTTACTATCTATTCCTACATATTGGAGCATGGAAAATTTACGTTTCCAGCTATATTTTAGAAATGGCTGTTTCAAATTTGGATTTCAGTTCGGTTTCCAATCCACCTTTCGGAAGAGAGGACATTCTTTTAAGCAGTTCATTTGCCCTACGCCTTTCCTTACGATATTCTGCCTCTCCGAAATAATCTTTTAGACATTGGAGATAATAACCGTATTTGTCAGACATGACAAATATATGCTTTTTTATATCATCTTCCAAACACCCCGTATAATCTACCGTGTCATCAAAAACGATGTTATCAAATATCCGTTTCATCAAACGCTTAAAGCGTGTATAATGCAAAGGGCTTAACAAGTTTTTCCCTGTTACATTTGTAAAGCCTGAACTTTTCAGTTGCTTGCGTGATAGTTGGATTTCATAGCGCAATAAATTTACAGGAACTTCTTCCCGTTTTATCCTTCCTTTCTTTATTGCTTCAAATGTCTTGTCATAAAACTTTATGGAGTATTCGGAAAACACGCATTTGCACCCTTTCAGTTTGCTTGTGCCTTTTAATGGTGTCATGGGAATAAACCGATTCGATTTATAGCTGTATATTGTATGCAAGTAATTCACCACATCTTTATCCAACTGGATGTTCAGCCCTAATTCCATACTGGTTACAACAAACCGATTTAAGGGTATGCCAATAATGTCGGATAGTTCATGCAACACGTTTTTCGCTTCTTCGTAAGTAAACAAAGAATAATTGTTTCCTTTGGCATATTTATGTAAAGAACCTGCAATTTTTAATTGCCTGCCAGCATAAGTAAATTTCAAGTTCCTTATAGTTGAGGCATATTTAAAGCTTCCATCCTTGTCTATACCTGATGGAGACAAGGCAAGACGGGTTTCCACATCATCAAACTCCACATCGTTTATATAGATTCTAATTCGGTCTATCATTACTTGCTACAATTATCTATAATATACGAAAGTAAAGGTACAAAATTTATTTGTTTTTACCACTTTATGCAAATTGCAAACTGTCAAATCAAAGCATCCTTAATTATTTCCCAATAACCATTCAATTCTTCTTCACTCTGTATTTGTATTTTATTATCCTTAACAATACCTACCTCCAATAATTTATTCAAATATTCATTTGCTTTGTTACAACCACAACTAAAATGTCGTTGAATCATTGCTACACTCACAGTTTGAGCTTTAATAAGGAATTTTGCAGCTTCATATAAATCTTTTTGTCTCCTTATTTTCTGCGACTCTGAAATTTCTATTTTAGGTATATAAGAGTCTATTTTGGACATAGAATCTTCCCAGTGTGGGTAAGTCAATGAAATGGCATTTTTAGTTTGAGCATATTGGGATGTCTTTAATAGGTTTTCCTCTTTTTCCATTTCAAAATTTATAACATTCAATTTTTCATACAATACTTTTTTCTTTGCTTCTATGTCATTGATATATTCACTATAATTCTCTTTCCATCTTTTATCTCTTTTTATAAGTTTAATTAAAGGAATAATGAACGGTAAGAAAAACAAAATAAAAAGTATGGGCAATACTGATATATCTGTAAAAACAGATAGTATCATAAGAAATAATCCCAATATAGATAATATAAATAAAACTTTTATTCCGCATCCTCTATTCACACTTTTCATAGGCTTTGGCTTGATTGCGGATAGTTCTCTTTCTATTTCAAATTTACGCATAAAGGATGCTCTACGTTTCCGCACAAGTGCATTTTGCTGTTCTTGATAAGAAGATTGACTTTCCAATAAGCGAGAAAAATCACTTTTTTTGTATTCATCTTTATAAAGCAAATAAGTGTTACATATCGCTTGCATTGTCATTTCTATTCCATTGCAGTATTCTTTGTCTGAAATTTCTTCTAAATTACTCTTTGCCTCACGTGTATTGTTTATTATAGCCTCTGAATATAATTCGTACAAGAAGCACTTAAACGCTATATCCTTTTCGGCTTCTATGCATCCCACTGCTTCTTTCATGGCATAAGCCAAAGATTTGTAGTATCGAAGTAATTCTTGGTGTTTTATTTCTTTGAGTTGATTTTCTAAAATCTGCCTTGAAATGCTATTACTTGTAGAAATTTCTTTTTGTAATGCGGAAATTTGTTCGCACTGGGCATATTGGGCGATTAGCATTTGTTTGTTTATCGCTCCAATTTTCATCAAAGAATGTGATTGATGAATTGATAAAAGTCTGTCTATATCCATATAAAAACGTGAGCTAAACTACATTCACGTCTAAGGTATCGCCAAACACCACGTAGATAAATGAGTAAAGCCCACGTTTATGCGTGGGCACCAACTCTATTCTTATCTACTTCAAATTTGGCGATTTTTAGACGTAAGAATAAAAGCTAATGCTTTTAATCAATATGTATGTTATTAATTACTATCTGTTCCTTTATTAAATATTTGGGTTTTTGCAAAGATACAAAAAAGAGAATATATTAGTTATCAGAATAGAAATAAAAATATCTCATCTTGGTTTATATATCCTTGCCAATGTTAAGTACCCCCTCTACACCCCATATCCGAATTGCATTTAATGGGAGGCCTTCCTAAATTTCAGCTCTGAGTAATGGAGGCCTGTCTGTGTAATAGGAAAACATAACCCAATCTTTCCATACCCGTAATCGCCCGTAAAATAACTTGCGGAAATAATATACCTGTGCCTATATAACCCAAATATAAAAAACGCCAGATAAAATTATTCACCGTAAAATTCACCCGAAATAAAATTCGCTGTAATATATCTGTTAGTCTATATAGTATATAAAGATACCATTTACCCATTTCTTATATCCGCCAGTTATTACGCTATGTATGGCTACCCCTCTCATAGCCGCTTTCTGTACGCTACCTACCCTTAGCCAAGTGTATGGTTACATATAGATTTACATCTATGGCACAGATAAGACAAAGACCTATTACTTATTTATATACTACTATATTAGGCACAATACATATTGACCCGCGAATTATTTCCTTTTGGTATTCCCGCATATTTGTTCCGTTTTGTGTGTTCTCGTGAGTGTAGTTCTACGTATTATTGACCATTTGTTTTTAAAACCGCATTTTTACCCCATTTTCTACTGCTTGCTATGGGTAAGCAGCTATTAGTAATTTGTGTTATTCTCCTTTTGTCATAAGACTTTTCTCGTATTTCAGCTATCTATCATTTTACCCACCACAAATACCTTAAATTTTTAGTCTTCCAAAAATACAAAACCTTGCCTACATAGGGTTTTATAAAAAATGAGAGGACGCAATGATACGACCTCTCACTATGGTTATTCCATTTAAGATTACAACTTAACCAAACACTTTTTTATAAGTTCGTCTATCCTATCTTTCTGATAGGAGCAACAATTACTCTGCATTAAGAACTCAACTACATCTGCCACACGATAGCGAATTGTCTTAGGACTAATTTTGTAATATATCAGTTTCCCTTCGGAACGGTAATTTTGCAATGTACGTTTGCTTACCATTAATATGGTGGCAACATCTTCGGAAGTCAAAAACAAGTTTGAATTATCCATGATACAATCTGTTTAAGCAATTCACGACTTCATTCTTTTTACTATCCACCACCCTTGCGTAAATTTGAGTTACTTTTATATCGCTGTGACCAAGCATCTCTTTTATTACTGGCAAAGGAATATCACTTGTTAGCAATGCCGTTGCATACGAGTGCCGTCCGACATGCGTGGAAATGTTTTTTTCTATACCGACTTTCTCCGCAATCCTTTTCAGTTGTTTGTTTATAATCGCAGTTGCAGAACTAATAGCGTTCAACGCATCTTGTGCGTTTACTTTATCCACATCCACCTTCAAGATATTAAATACATACTTATCGAGAAGTATCTGCCCACCGTTATTTTCAACGACTGCACGTCTTTTGTTCAACACAGACCTTACAAAGTCATTCATAGGAACAATCAACGGTTTTTCCGTTTTACGCATACGGATTGAGAGTTTGTCACTGGCAACATTCTTCCATTTCAAAGTAAGTATATCAGATATTCTAATGCCCGTATAACATTCAAACAAGAATAATTCTCGTGCGTCATACAACGGACTTTGTAAGCGCAATTTCAAATCTTGGATTTTACGAATTTCATCTATCTCCAAATACGTCCTCTCTGTTTGTTCACGTTTGAATTTTATTTTGCGGAACGGATTACCAGTTTCATCCATATCATAATTGCGGTAAATATCCCCCACCAACTTTGCGAGTGCTTTCAGATTGACAGTGGCGGTATTCCTATTATTACCGATATGGTTCATCAGATAATCCTCATACTCCTTAATGAAATCCAATGATATAGATTTTATCGGTAAGGTTTCCTTGCCGACATAAAAGCGCAATTTCTTAATGACAGACTTGTATTTCTTATAAGTAGCGTGTTTTTGGTTCTTGCGGAGATTTTCGATATACTTCTCGGCATACTCGAATAAATCAAATGATGTCCTATCGTTGATTTTGTTTCTGATTGTTTCTATGCTTACGGAGTCATCTTTTAATGACAGGAAACAAGTCTCTTTTTCCAATTCGGCCTTCCTTCGTGAGATGACGGCATTTAATGCCACTGCGTTAGGATGCTGCTTCTTCACGCATTGTCCCTTATCGTCCCAATAATCGGGCGAAACGTGCAATAATGTTTTATACGTTACTTTTCTGTCTTTGGTGATGCGCAAACATACTGGAGCTTCATTTGTAGACTTCGATAATTTCTCCCGTCTGATTACTACTTTGAATTTTGCTACGGTCATTCTACTTTTATTTAATTCGGTTCGACATTCGTTTTTTGCTTGCAAGCCACGGGGTAAAACATAGGTAAAACATTTGTGCCCCGTTTTCTGTGAATAATGGAAATAAGAATGAAAGTTCCAAATCACAAGTAGTCGCACAAGAAACTGAAAATCAGCAACCAAATTATTTTAGTTAAAAAATGCCGGAAAATGAGAGCAACCTGTATTAGAACTGGTGGCACCACCAAAACAAAGTACAAAAAACTTTATACTCTTGAAATCCCCTGAAATTCAGCAATTTCAGGGGATTTTTTTATTTCTGTTACCCACAAAAAAGCAGATTTAGGAATTTAAAAATGTCTCATTCGGTGGTGGAAAATATAAAGCCCGTTGATCCACTATTATATTCCCAATTGATCCATCAAAAAAACATTGGATTTATGAAAAGAAAAATGCATTTTAACCCGGGTCAGTTTTAGTTATAATTATCTACCACAGATGTTACTTCTTTTTGGCATTTATTTTTCTTACAGAATCTCCAGTAAGTTCAATCTTGTGTGCAGAGTGTACAATTCTGTCCAGTATTGCGTCAGCTACGGTAGGATCACCAAATTGCATCATACCAACTTTCGACAGGAAGTTGTGATGTTATTATGATTGATTTTAGTCCGTGCCTGTCTTCTATTATTTCTATAAGGATCGACCTTTCCTTTGCGTCCAACCCAATAAGAAACAGATCGTCAAGGATCAATAGTGAGCACTTCTCAATTTTTTTCATCTCAGATTCTATAGTTCCCTTGTTCTTGGCGATTTTAAGCTGTCCCATAAGCTTTGACGCATTGGAATATACAGTTCTGATTCCATTTTTACACGCTTCATATCCTATGGCTGAAGCTATATACTTTTGCCTGTTCCAGAGCTGCCTGTGATAAAAATATTCTGTCCGTCTCTTATAAAATCTAGAGAGGCAAGTTTTTCGAGCTGATTCCGGTCAAGGTTACGTTTTATTGTATAGTCTATTTTCTCCATATATGCCTTATATCTGAAGTTTGCCGACCTTATTAGTCACTCAATACTTACATTGTGCCTGTAATCATACTCGCTTTCTAGAAGCCATTTAAGAAACTCATCGTTTGTCATACCATCAGAGGATGTAGTCCTGCAGTCGTTTCTGTATGTTTCAAGCATGCCGTAAAAACGTAACTTGGAGAGTAGTTCCATTATTCTGTCCATATTTTTTCCGACAGTTCTGTTTATTTTATTGTTACTTATCATTTTCATCATTGTTTTTAGAGTTAAAATAATCCTTACTTCTGAGATTTTTATGTTTAGGAGTAAGTTCAGAAACCTGTCCTTTCATTTGGACATGAGACTTTTCATCTTCCCTGTTTATCAGAATACTTTCAAGTTCATTGTATCCAAACATATTGGATTCCATTGCTATCTGGCATGCAAGAATCATTCTGTCGTGTCCGAAACGTTCAACAAGACTTAATATACCATTGGCTGAACGTACGGCTTGAATCGGATATTTTTTGGCAACGGCCACTAGTTTTATGTACTCTTCCACTACCGAATCGATTTCACGTGCCTTACGGTATATATCATCCATTCTACTTCTATATTCATGTAGTACTCCCGGAAGTTTATGGGACTGTTTTTCTGAATAAGTAAAAGGTGTATCATCCCTGCGATGTGTCGTTATATGTCTGAATTTATGATATATCTTCACAGTGTCCCCATCATACAGTAATTCTACAGTATCGCCGATATACTCTTTGGGGACACTGTAATAGTGATTGTTAAGCGAGACATAACTGTTTCTCATGACAGTCGCCGTTTTCCGGTTTTTTGATATAAACCTTGTAGCGGGCAAAGTGTGCAGCCAGTCTTTCTCGACTTCGAGGAAGCGCTCCCTGCGGCTGTAACTGCGGTTGTACATCTTTCGGCTGTTCAACGCATCTGTATATGTTTTACAATCTCTATGTTCAAGGCTTCAAGGTCATTGAACTTCAATCCCATCATCTTTGAATAGACCTCCCTATATAGCAATCTTACAGCATTCTCAACCA
>ERZ772819.1581-NODE-1581-length-18103-cov-4.997063_pt1 | contig 18103 bp, 18 predicted proteins | sample MGYA00580860_ERZ772819 | MGnify/ENA primary metagenome ERZ772819 (study PRJEB29015, sample SAMEA2737683) | human gut metagenome | biome: human gut; feature: human-associated habitat; material: faeces | place: China | collected 2012 ...
CCGATTCGAGAAGGGTTTGGTCACATAGTCGTCAGCTCCGACATCTAAGGCGGCAATTTTTTCCTGTTCCTGCTCACGCGCCGTCAAGACAATGATCGGCGTTTCCGACCATTCCGTCAGAGCTTTCACAACTGCTTTACCGTCCATATCAGGCAGCCCCAGGTCAACCAAAATAATATCCGGCCTGAAGGAGGCCGCCATTAACAGCCCGTCCTGCCCTGTAGCAGCTTCACCCAGCTCATAGCCGTAGGCCTGCATTGATATTTTTAAAAGCTTTCTGATTGCGGGTTCATCATCAATAATTAAAACGCGCAATGTATTTTCAGTCATTTTTTTCACCAGCCTTTTCTTCCGGCAGTGTTACAGGCAAGGCAAAAGCAAAAATACTGCCGCCACCAGTGCGCTGTTTAGCCCAGATCCTGCCGCGGTGGGCATCGACAATGCCTTTGCAGATCGCCAGCCCCAAACCGGTGCCGCTGATTTTCTCCGTTTGTCTGGCCCTGTAAAATTTATCGAACAAATGCGGTAAATCTTTGGCCGTCACCCCCAGCCCCCGATCTTTGACCATAACGATCACTTCGCTATCGTCAAGACAGGTCTGTATTTCGATCTCACTGCCTTCTACTGAATATTTTACCGCATTATCCAGTAAATTCAACACTACGTGCTCAAGTAAGGCCGCATCGGCATAAATCAGCGGCAGATCGTCTGCTATCTCTACTTTGATCTTATAGCTCTGCGTATGTTCCTTGCTGCGCCGCAGCGCACCGCTGACAACATCCTCCAGATCGCACCAGTCCAGCTTCAGCTGCAGCATCCCGCTTTCCAGACGGGCGGTATCTAAAAGGTTGCCGATGATCCGTTCCATCCTTTTAGAGGCATCGGCAATGGTTTCCAGAAGCTGCTGCCGCTGTTTCTCACCATAAGCAACAGCTTTATCATTTAAGGTATATACCGAAGCCATGATAGCCGCTAAAGGCGTTCGCAGTTCGTGGGAAACAGAATTAAAAAGCGCTGTACGTAATTTATCTGCCTCACGCAGCATTGCGGCCTGTTTTGCTTCGCTGCTCAGCCCGGCCCGCACCAAAGCGATCGCCAGCAGGCTTACCCACGCGCCCAGTACAGCCCTTTCCTCCGGCGATAACTTCCGTGTATCGATAGCTATGCCAACAACACCGATAACTTTTTCTCCATTCATCAGCGGTAAAAAAAGATTTTCAGCACCGGGTAAAGTATCAGTAGAACGTCCGGCGGCCTGTCCGTGTTCCTGCACCCAAGCTGCTACAGCATATTCTGACGGCGGCAGCTGAAACTCCGCGGCCTCATCCTCCTGCTGTACAGCATAACAGGCCTGCAGCCGCAGTACTTTACTTTCAGGCAATAAAATCAGCACTGTCCGCTGCAGCTCTCGTCCCACATGACTGACAAATTCTTCCATGATTGTCACTGCGTCATCGACTGCGGCAATACGGCTGCTGAAACGGTATAGACTGTTGACATTGCTTTCACGGCGTCTGGTACTTTCCAATTCCCGCCTCAGCGATTCTGTCTTTCCACCGACTAAAAATGCTACCAGTCCAAAGATCAGAAAGCTCCACAGATATCTGATATCATAAATAGTAAAAGTAAAAATGGGTTCCAAAAATAAAAAGTCAAAACCTAAAACACAAAAGAGCGCTGTTACATAGGCCGTACTTCTGCCCCACCAGGCTGCTGTCAACAATACCGGCAGCAAATACAGTAAGGATATATTGACCAGCTCCAGCTGACCGCGGAAAACATAGCAAAGCCCAGTAGTAATGACAACTGCCGCCAGCGCCCCTACATACTGGCGCCAGCCGGCCTGCTGCTGCGGTACTGCCGTAGTGATGACAGGAGACTTTTCTTCCTCTTCCCGTCCCTGGATGACATAAACATGGATAAACCCACTCCTGTCAATCAATCTGTCAACCAAGGTTTTTCGGCCTATCTCATACCAGCGGCGCGGCCCTGATTTCCCGACCACGATCGCGGTAACATTTTCTCTGACAGCAATCTGCAGAACCGTTTCCACAAAATCCGTACCGGCAGTAGTCAGGATCTGACCTCCCAGCTCTTTAGCCAGATTCAGGTTACGCCAAAGCCTTTCCCGTTCTTTATCACCATGAGGAAATCGTCTTTCCGGTGTTTCGATATGCACAGCCAAAAATTCTGCGTGCAGTCCCTGAGCTAAACGCTGCGCCGCTCTGATCAGCTGTGCTGAAAAGGGACTGGCGCTGACGCAAACCATGACCTTGCCGGAAGCCGGCCAGGGACCTTCTATTTTATGCAGGCGCATATAGGCCAGCATATCCTGATCAACATGCCGGGCCGTAAATCTTAAAGCCAGCTCACGCAGCGCGCTGATATTGCCCTGTCTGAAAAAGCCCCGCAATGCCTGCTGGGCCTGCTGCGGACGATAAACCTTGCCTTCCTTCAAACGCTGCAGTAATTCTTTGGGCGGAATATCGATCAATCTGATATCATCTGCCAGCTCAAAAAACGCATCCGGTACAGTCTCACGAACAATACTCCCGGTAATTTGCGCAACAACGTCATTCAGGCTTTCGATATGCTGGATATTGACAGCAGTATAAACGTCGATACCGGCAGCCAAAAGTTCTTCTACATCCTGATACCGCCGCTGATGGCGCGAACCCGGCACATTACTGTGCGCCAGTTCATCAACGACTACCAGCTGCGGGCGGCGTCTGAGAATAGCATCCAGATCCATTTCCTGCAGCATCTTGCCATGATATTCTATTTCCTGCTCGGGAATACGCGGCAAACCTTCCAAAAGCGCTGCTGTCTCTTTGCGCCCGTGCGTAAGCACCAGGCCGAGTACAATGTCAGTCCCCTCCCGCAGACGGGCATGTGCTTCCTGCAGCATGCTACAGGTTTTACCAACACCGGCAGCAGCACCTAAAAAAACAGTCAGCTTGCCGCGCTGTTCTTTATTGGCCGCAGCCAGCAGCGTTTCAGCATATTCATGTCCACTTTGAGGTTTCTCTGTCAGTTCCATAACCTTCTCCTTCGCAAGATAGTCAAATAGGGCTGCCTGAATGCAGCCCTAACTTTTATTGGTTCTGTTGTAAATTATCAAGCGCCAGATTCAATTTTAAAACATTGACTCTGTCCTCTCCGACAACTCCCAAATCAGCATTTTCAATATGTTCTGAAATCAGATCGCGTACCTGCCTGATTTCCAGACCACGTACTTTGGCAATACGTTCGACCTGGCAATAAGCAGCTGCCGGCGTCAGGTGCGGATCCAAACCACTGCTGGAATTTGTTACCAGTACGCTGGGCACTTCTTGATCAGATGTCCAGCCATTGGCCGCACGTACAGACTCTGCCAGCTCGCCGACCTGCTGCTGCAGTTTAGCGCTGGTACCGCCATAGTTAGTGCCGCCTGAATTGGCAGCGTCATTACCGCCTGCAGAAGGGCGGCTGCTGAAGTAGCGGGCATCTGTGAACGCCTGACCGATCAGAGCCGATCCTACCGGAACTCCGTCTTTTATTATTATACTACCATTAGCCCGGCTGGGAAATACCACTTGCGCCAAGCCTGTCATGGCCAGCGGATAAACCAGCCCGGTAAAAATACTCAAGGTTACAACCATTACTAACGATCTTATTATCGCGCCCATATTTCCACCTCATTCTTTCTTAAGCCAAGCCTAAAGCAACTAAAAGCACATCAATGATCTTGATGCCAATAAACGGTACGCTGATACCGCCGACACCATAGATCAGCAGATTTCTCTGCAGTATTTTAGAAGCTCCCAGCGGTTTATAGGCTACGCCTTTCATCGCCAGCGGTATCAGCGCGATGATGATCAGCGCATTGAAAATCACTGCGCTTAAAATAGCGCTCTGCGGTGAATGCAGCTGCATGATATTGAGCACTTCCAACGGTGCATAAGTTGCGGCAAACAAAGCCGGGATAATCGCAAAATATTTGGCAATATCATTAGCAATACTGAAAGTTGTCAGGGAACCGCGTGTCATCAAAAGTTGTTTACCGATCTCAACAACTTCGATCAATTTCGTTGGATTGGAATCAAGATCGACCATATTGCCCGCTTCCTTAGCCGCCTGTGTACCGCTGTTCATTGCAACGCCCACATCTGCCTGAGCCAGTGCCGGCGCATCATTAGTACCGTCACCTGTCATTGCTACCAGCATTCCCTGCTGCTGATAGGAACGGATCATTTTCAATTTCGCTTCCGGCGTTGCTTCAGCCAGAAAATCATCCACACCGGCTTCGGCAGCGATTGCTGCCGCTGTCAACTGGTTATCACCAGTGATCATGATCGTTTTGATGCCCATTTTCCTCAATTCACTGAAACGTTCTTTAATACCGCCTTTGACGATATCTTTCAGATAAATAACACCCAGGACCTGTTTATCTTTGGCAACTACTAAAGGTGTACCGCCCTGATGCGCAATATTTTCACAGGCACTGCGGACTTCAGCAGGAAAAGCCCCACCCAGTTCGCTGACATAGTTCTGCATGGCTTCCATCGATCCCTTACGTATTCTGGCATCGACGATATCAATACCGCTCATTCTGGTCTGGGCGGTAAAAGGAATGAATTCTGCCTGTAAATGTGTAAGATCACGCTCACGCAGGCCATATTTTTCTTTAGCCAGGACAACGATACTACGCCCTTCCGGAGTTTCATCAGCCAAAGAAGCCAGCTGTGCCGCATCGGCCAGTTCTCCCGCAGTAATGCCAGCAGCAGGAATAAATTCCGTCGCCATCCTGTTGCCCAGGGTAATCGTCCCCGTTTTATCAAGCAGCAACACATTTACGTCACCAGCTGCTTCTACAGCACGGCCGCTCATTGCCAGGACATTACGTCCCAAAAGCCGATCCATTCCGGCAATACCTATCGCTGACAGCAAACCGCCGATCGTTGTAGGAATCAGGCAAACCAGCAGCGCAACCAGTGCCGTTACAGAAATAACCGTACCGGAATAAATCGCAAACGGTTCCAAAGTTACTACTGCAAACAAAAAGATGATCGTCAAACCAACCAAAAGAAGCGTCAAGGCGATCTCATTCGGGGTTTTCTGACGTTTAGCACCTTCAACCAGTCCGATCATCCGATCGAGAAAGGTTTCGCCGGGATTAGTAGTCACCCTGACTTTAATCCAGTCGGATAACACCTTAGTGCCGCCGGTTACAGAAGATTTATCACCGCCTGATTCGCGGATAACAGGCGCTGATTCACCGGTAACAGCGCTTTCATCCACCGATGCCATGCCTTCGATTACTTCGCCGTCGTTAGGAATGGTATCGCCAGCTTCAACCAAAACTATATCACCCTTGCGGATAGCTTCGGAACCGACGATTTCAAAACTGCCATCAGCTTTGATTTTCTTTGCCTGCAGAGATTTGCGGGCTTTACGCAGACTTTCTGCCTGCGCTTTGCCGCGGCCTTCGGCTACGGCTTCGGCAAAATTGGCAAACAGAACCGTAAACCACAGCCATAAATCTATATGCAGGTCAAACCAGCCTTCCTGTGTATTGCCTGCCATAAAAGCACGTACAGCCAGAACTGCTACTAAAATCGCGCCCAGAAAAACTATGAACATAACAGGATTCTTCCATTGGATACGAGGATCGAGCTTCAGGAACGCATTACGCACGGCCTCGCCCAAAATCTCTTGCTGTTGTCTATCTCTTTTCATCTCAGATCCTCCTTAAAATACCTTGCCCTGCAGCATAAACAATTGATCTACGATCGGTCCCAGGGCCAGGGCCGGTAAAAAAGTCAACGCGCCGACGATCAAAACAACACCGGCCAAAAGCACGGCAAAAAGACTGCTGCCCGTATTAAAAGTACCGGCATTGGCAGGAGCGATTTTTTTGGTTGCCATATTGCCTGCAATGGCCAAAACAGGCACAATAACGGCAAAGCGGCCGATCAGCATTGCCAAACCGATCAAAACATTGTACCACAGGCTATTGGCGCCCAAACCGGCAAAAGCACTGCCGTTATTGCCGACACCGGAAGCGAAACCGTATAAGATTTCACTGAGACCATGCGGCCCGGGGTTGGATATCCCGGCCTGACCGGCTTCCGTAAGACAGGATACAGCCGACATCGTTAAAATAGTGGCAGCCGGAATCAAAAGTCCGGCAATTGTCAAAACAACTTCTTTTGCTTCAATCTTTTTCCCTAGATATTCAGGTGTACGTCCTACCATCAGGCCAACAATGAAAACTGTGATAAATACATACAGCATCATACCGTAAAATCCGGCGCCGACACCGCCCAGAACAACTTCTCCCAGCATCATCTGCAGCATAGGCACTAATCCGCCGGTACCGGTGTAGCTGTCATGCATCGAGTTTACTGCACCGCAGGACGCAGCTGTGGTAACCGTTGCAAACAAACTGCTGCTGCCGATGCCAAAACGGACTTCTTTGCCCTCCATAGCAGTATCGCCGCTGATGCCCTGCGCAGCAACTATCGGATTACCATATTTTTCAGAAGCATAGCAAACCCCCAGCATCAAAACAAAAAGCAGCAGCATGGATGCCAAAACAGCATAGCCTTGTTTTTTATCTTTACACATCTCACCAAAAGTAAATAATAAACCTGTAGGGATCACTAAAATCAAAAACATTTCCAGGAAATTGCTCCAGGGAGTCGGATTTTCAAACGGATGAGAAGAATTGGCATTAAAAAAACCGCCGCCATTGGTACCCAGCTCCTTAATCGCTTCCTGAGAAGCAACCGGTCCCATAGCAATAGTCTGCTGTGCCCCTTCGACGGTTTGTACATCGACATAAGGATTAAGGTTTTGGATAACACCCTGAGAAACCAGCAGCAATGTTGCTACAACACAAATCGGCAGCAGTATTCTGGTCGTACATCTGATTATATCTGCCCAAAAATTGCCTAACTCACCAGTATTTTTACGCACCAGACCACGGATCAGAGCAATTGCGACAGCAGCTCCTGTTGCCGCCGACAAGAAGTTTTGTACAGTCAAGCCCAGCATTTGTGTCAAATAACTTAAAGTCGTTTCGCCGCTATAAGCCTGCCAGTTAGTATTGGTCATAAAGCTGGCAGCCGTATTAAAAGCAAGATGCCAGGTTTCGACGTTGGGCAGCTGCTGCGGATTGAGCGGTAAAAAAGCCTGCGTCAGCTGCAAAACAAAAAGTGATAACATACCTAAAGCATTAAAAATAATGAGATTCAGGCAGTATTCCTTCCAAGGCATTTCTGCGCGCGGGTCAACTTTAGCCATTTTATAAAAAATATTTTCCAAAGGTGCAAAAAATCTTTCACCACAGGTTTTTTCGTAATTAAAAACTCGCGCCATATATTTACCAAGCGGCCAGGCGCACAGCAATAATACGGCTAAAAACAGCACAAATAGCATAATGTCTTTTGTCATTTTAAAAATCCTCCGGTTTCAATAATGCATAAATCAGATAAAATAAAATACCTACTGCTAAAAGCGAACTGAGCCATAACTCAGTCAAGGGCAGCATTTCCATCATCATTTTCCCTCCTTGTACAAAAACACCACTTGCAAATCACCTTACTACTGATGATGACTTATTGTACTACTACCTTGCGTAAAGCCGCTGTCAAAAGAACCCTCCCCGCTGTAAAAAAGTTGTAAAAATTTGCCGTTCTGCGATTACTGTTTATTCTGTTCTAATAAAAGACTATAGCTGAAAATAAATAAAAATACCTCGGGAAAAATCCCGAGGTATTTTTCAGTTTATCTCAATAACCTTACCAACACCAATTTCTTTAACAGGTATCTGTGCATGTACTGCCGCTTTCGCTTGAAAGGAACAGCAGTGGCACGGATACAGCTCCCGGATATTATGCTTCTGTAAATAGGCAATCGTTTTTTCCAGACGGTCGTCGACCTTAAATAAATGCCAGCCGCCGATAACCCCCTGAACCTTAGCTTCACCGCAAACCTTTTTAGCATATTCAATGATATTGCAGATCCCGCTGTGCGAACAGCCTGTAATCACAAATAATCCTTCTGAGCCTCGGTAAACTAAAGCCGTATCATCAAGTACTAAATCTACAGGATCCTCAGCACTGCCAAACCCATGCCGCTGTTCAAAATCATTCAGTGTTGGGATCTCGCCTAAAAAAACCAGCCGTTTTGTTAACCATACCGGTTCTTTACTAAGCCGCAGCCTGCACTTTTCCTGCAGCTGCTGTGCTGTAAAAGGGGCGCCTATAGCTTCGCCGGCAAACTGCTTCGGCTTCAGGGCATCCGGATGCGCCAGCAGCTGCAGTTCAGAAAAATATTCCTGCTCGCTCAGCCATAGCAAACCCCGTGTATGATCATTATGCCCATGTGAAAGCACTACCTGCTGTAAGCGGCTCAAATCAATCCCCAACGCCTGGGCGTTTCTAAGAAATATATCCGAATAACCCACATCAAATAAAATTCTGACATCACCATCTTCCAGATAATAGGCTACGCCCGGCTCACCTAAATAATAACGGTCAATCAGAGTATTGTTATCTACCAACACAGTCAGCTGCATCATATACCTCCATTATTTTCAAAAAATCAGTCTGTAACTTTTTTACTTTCCCTCCATAACTTTTCACGAAACCAATACTCCTACAAGCTGTATTTACTTTCACATTAAAGCTTCCTTGCAAGTATCATAAGTCATTCCTTCTCAGAATACAACTTTTTTCTAAATCTGCGGCATCGCGCCATAAAAGAAACGTCCTGCACTTGGTAGTGCGGGACGTTTCGTAAAAATTATAAAATTGTTCTTTTAACCTGCTAAACAACCGACACGGTCATTTAAAAAATGCAGCAGCCGATAACGGAAAAAGGAACCATTAGTAAAGCTTTGACACAGCTTTTCCAGCCAGCTGTAGGAACAGCCAAAATCCTCATAAAAAACTTCTTCGCACCAGATCTGCTGCTTTATATATTCAAAAACCTGTGGCACCTCTTCAAACAGCAGGATCTGTGCTACCGCAGTTGTATCCAGCCTATGTGAATTGAAAGCAGTACAGATATCCTGAAGCTGCTGCAGGCATTCACCTTCAGGCAGTTGCCACAGCTGCTGCAGCTTTTGTAACAGTTCCAGCATAGCAGCTTTATTTTTAACATCGCGGCCGGCAATATAGTCACATAAAGCCCCCGTACTTACCAGAGGCATTTTTAATTCATTATTTCCATACATGCTATGATAAAAAACTGTAGGAAAATACACATACTGCAAAAAGCCAAGCACGGCATAACAATTCGGCAGGCACAGCCATTGACTGCTGAAAATCTGCATTTCAGCAGCGATGATACTTGCGTTAACAATCACCGTTTCCTGCGTATTGTCTTCACAAAACCCGACTGTCGCCAAACGCTTTTCTGAAAGAAATTTATCCCAATAGGTCAGTTCATTATAACATTCATAATTTTTCATGCTAGATCAACGTGAGAAATATTCTACAACGAGCTGGTCTTCGATCTGAATAGGAATCTCTTCCCGCATAGGCAGACGAACCAGAGTACCGCTGAAGCTTTCTTTATCCTTACTGATATACGGCAAAGCAAAGCTTTCACGTTCCAGGAAATTACTTTTAAAAAGCTCGTTACTGCGCGAATTTTCTTTCAAACTGATCACATCGCCTGCCTTACAGATATAAGACGGGATATTGACATTTTTACCATTGACCAGAATATGACGGTGCGTTACCTGCTGGCGTGCCAGACGAATAGAATTTGCAAAACCGATACGGTAAACCAGGTTGTCTAAACGGCATTCCAGTGTGCAGAATAAAGCGTCTGCCGTACGTGCCTTACTTTTACTTGCAGCTTTATAGTATCTCAGTAATTGACGTTCAAAAATACCATAATAAGCTTTTATTTTTTGTTTTTCTAAAAGTTGTTTACCATATTCTGACATTTTTTTACTGCGTTTTACAGTTGTTCCCAATCTATCCAAAGCTTTGGGATGACCACACACATTGATGCCGAATCTACGGCACTCTTTAAATCTCGGTCCTCTTCTTGTTGCCACGTTTACATCTCCTTTATTATAAAAAATCATCAGCCGCTCTGGTTAGCTATCGCTAACTTCAAGCTACATTATAGCAACAACTTGCCCAGCCGTCAATATCTGCACAAAAATATACAAAAAGCACCCTGTAACAAGTACAGGGTGCTTAATTTCATAACTAAAAGCTAATATTATTCGCAGGTAAATGGCAGCAGAGCTACGTTACGTGCGCGTTTGATAGCAGTAGTCATTTGGCGTTGATGTTTAGCACAGTTACCGGAAATACGACGGGGCAAAATTTTGCCGCGTTCAGTAATATAACGGCGCAGCTTAGCAACGTCCTTATAATCGATTTCTTCAACTTTATCAACACAGAAGCTGCATACTTTTCTTCTGGTTCTTCTGCCTCTTTCACGTTTCATTCGCATAACCTCCCTATTTAGAATGGGATCTCTTCATCAAAAGGAACTGCGGAACCAAAAGATTCCATCTCGCTCTTCGGACCTGCATCGCCGGACTGAACCGGAGCTCCGCTGCCAGTTGCTTTACGTTCAATGAATTCTACGCTGTTGGCAATAACTTCTGTCACCCAGCGTTTCGTACCATCTTTAGCATCATAGCTGCGAATCTGCAAACGACCGTCTACAAGAGCCCTTTGACCTTTTGTAAGACTATTCCCGCATAATTCAGCGATTTTACCCCATACAACGATAGCAATAAAATCAGCTTCTCTTTGGCCTTCCTGATTAGCAAAAGGTCTGTCTACCGCTAAAGTGAACTGGCATACAACTTTGCCTGTCTGAGTATAACGAACCTCAGGATCACGAGTTAAGCGGCCCATTAAAATAACTTTGTTCATACTAGTTACCCTCCTGGTTACTCACCTTTTCTGATAATCATGTGACGCAAAATTTCATCGGTAATCTTCATAACGCGGTCAAGTTCTTTGACTGTTTTAGGTTCTGCACTGAAAGTTACGAGAACATACAAACCTTCTGCGATATCGTCGATTTCATAAGCAAGACGTTTCTTGCCCCAACGATCGGTTTTTTCTACAGTACCACCGTTATTGTTGATGAGGTTGTCAAATTTAGCAACAAGAGCTTCAAAAGCTTCCTCTTCAACGGGTTTTACGATGTACATGACTTCGTAGTTATTCACGAAATCACCTCCTCCTTTGGACTTTGGCCCCCTAATGGGAGCAGGGGAAGTATATATTACTATATACAAGCTTATGTATTATACCATTAGTCCCAGTAAATTGCAAGGGTAGTTTACTAAAAATAACCGTCATACTAAAAAGCATGACGGTTATTTCCTTCGGCTGTTTTCTACGACTCTTTCCCTTATTTACGGCTTGTCTTATTTAGCGCCGAAGCTTTATTTTTTCCCTCATAAGGCCCTTTTTATCAGGCGTCAGTTTTGACAAAATCGTCAAGCACCGCGCCGGGAGCTACCATTGGTTCAACCAGATCACTTTGTTCTACTACCGCTTCGATCAGGAAATTTTTTCCTTGTTTACGCGCTTTTGCCAATGCGGCGGTAAATTCAGCACAAGTAGTTACTGTCGCACCGTCTGCGCCGCAGGCTTTAGCAAAACCAACAAAATTAAACGGCGTCAGAATAGTAGAAGAGTAACGTTTATCATAAAAAACCTGCTGCCATTGACGGACCATACCCAAACAACTGTTATTGATGACAACAGTAATAAAAGGAGCGCTTTCACGCATCGCTGTATAAATTTCCATACCGGTCATTTTAAAGCCTCCGTCGCCGCAGATCTGTACAACCTGCGCCTCAGGCAGGGCAATTTTAGCTCCCAAGGCTGCCGGCAGACCAAATCCCATCGTTCCGCAGCCGCCGCTGGTCAAATGATGCCGCGGCGCGTCTACTTCCAGATGCAAGGCTGCCCACATCTGATTTTACCCGACGTCAGTAACAAATACCGTATCTTCACCTTTAAAGCTGCGCGTCAGTTCTTTCATCAGCCAGGGCGCTGTCAATCTTTCGCCGGACTGTGCCGCACGGTTTTCTGTCGCATCCCAGGCTTTGATCGTATGCCACCAATGTTCTATATCAAGTTTTTTCACCCGTTCACTCAGCTTGTTGAGATTCTCTTTCATATCTCCGACTAAAGGCAGCGCTGTCATAACATTCTTATCTACTTCAGAAGGATCAATATCCAATTGGATAATCGTTTTTTTACCAACATAACGATTACGGTCACCTGTGACTCGTTCACTGAAACGGCTTCCCGCTACGATAAGTACATCGGCATTAGCAACTGCCATATTGGCTGCAATGTGTCCGTGCATACCTGTCAGCCCCAGGCATTGCCGGTCGCTTCCCGGAAAAACCCCAATCCCCATCAGCGTATTGACGACTGGCATCCCTGTTTTTCTGGCAAAACGCAGCACCTCTTCCGCAGCACCACTGTGAACAGCGCCGCCGCCTACCAGAAATACCGGCTGTCTGGCATTAGTAATAGTAACTGCTGCGGCTTCCAATATCTCTTCTCTGGCCGTTTCCATAACAGGCGGCGTCAGTGGCTCCGCTTCCATCCACTCCACATCTCCGACCTGCAGATTGCTGGGAACATCCACCAGCACCGGTCCCGGACGACCTTCCTGTGCCAGGTAAAATGCCTGCCGCAGCGCCGGCAGCAAATCCTCAGGCTTACGCACCAAAATATTATATTTCGTTATCGGCAATGTCACACCGACAATATCTATTTCCTGAAAAGAGTCTCTGCCTAAATTTGCAACAGAAACCTGTCCCGTAATCGCTACCAGCGGTACGGAATCTAAATAAGCTGTAGCCAGTCCCGTAACGATATTGGTCGCACCGGGGCCGGAGGTAGCTATACAAACCCCCGTTCTGCCGCTGGCACGTGCATAACCGTCAGCAGCATGGATGGCTCCCTGTTCATGCGCCGTCAGTACATTACGCAGCGGCGCGTCATATAACGCATTATACAAGGGAATTACCTGACCGCCCGGATAACCGAAAACAGTATCTACTCCCTGTTCCAACAAAACTTTAATAATAGCTTGCGCACCAGATAACTTCATTCTTCGCTTTCCTCCCAAAATCAGCACTTTCAGACTGCAGCTTGTTCCTGCAGCATCAAGGTATTTACGGAAACCACCGCGACCTGTTTTGCCAGCAGCTTCGCCATTTGCGCAACATCACTTTCAGTATTCAAAACAATTTCCAGTTCCATTCCGTCAGACTGAACCTTCATATTGAGTTCCTGCACGTCCACACCTTGTTTTGACAATACCCGCAGCACTCTCGGCAGTAAAGTCTCCTCATTTTTAGCCTTTAAAAATAATTTTCCCGACATTTTGATTTCCTCCCTCGTATGATTTTGATGGAAAGCAGTGCGTTAGGAACAAATAAAAAACGCCCCTGCTTTTGCAGAGGCGTATAAAATACGCGGTACCACCCTAATTTATAACTTCGCACCAGTCCATCAACCGGCTCAGAATTAACGCATCTGGTACGCATCATGCTACTTACTTCTGCTTTCGCTGACGAGTTCATGGGTGATTTACTCAACAAGCGCTCCGTGCCGATTTCCACCACCCATCGGCTCTCTGTGACTTTACATCTTGTCTTTCTTCCCAATCATCACTTTTACAATACAATATTAAGATTGGTCATATTATGCCACTTTTAACAGCACTTGTCAACACTTTTTTCAAAAAATCTTATATTTGTTCCAATGTTTACAATGTTCTTAAATAATTGCCTACCAAAACAGAAATTCGTTCACTATATGCGGCATGATTAACTGCTAAAACTTCTTTGACCTGATCTGCAAAATTACCTGCTTCCGGAGCCAGCAAAGTTTTATAACTTAATGCGTAAGCTTTTCCTGTCTCAGTCTGTGGTATCAGAGCGTCTGTTTCTGCTAAACCGGCATAATCCCGCATTTGACAGGCCAGCTGCGGTGCCAGCTTCAGCACCGTTTCCCAGGCTGCCAGCCACAATACGCTGCTGAGCTTAAAATGCACTTTCCCTTTCAGGGTTTTAGCTACTGCTCCCAAATCTTTTAAGGTCAAATCAGCATGTAAAAAACTCAGTCTGTAGCCAAAAGTATCAGCAATAGCGGCATGGGTCTGCAGCATTTCCTGCAGCAGCTGCGCCTCATCCAGAGTATTGAGCCCTAAAGCCGCAAATTTAATGCCGTTACGTTGCAATTCATTAGCAATCAGGTAATGCTCCTGTGGAGAAAGTAATTTACCCTCTTTAGATATCAACAGCTCAAAATCTATTTCCCAGGGAGTATTTTTAAGATAAGAATTATAAATGAACTGTGCGTGCATAATAGCTTCACCATATTCCAAAACGATACGCCGCAGCTGTTCAGGCTCAAAATGAATAACTTCACTTCCTACCTGAAAATTTGCTTCCAAATATGAGCCCTGCATCGCATCACGAAATTCCTGCGGAAAATCATTATAACGCTTCTCTACCTCTGCATCTGACATTTTTTCGATCTGCAGATTTATTTTATCGCTGCAGTCCAGGCCAATCATGCTATAGCCGTATAATAATGCCTTTACAATATCTTCTTCACTTTTCAACCCTTCAGCATTGGCACCATAGCCTTCTTTATAACCTGTTTCAAAAACTCCCCAGGCTGCAGCATCTACAGCTTCCAGAAAATTGCGTTTTAAGAGCACGCTGTCAGCAGCTGAATATTCTGCAAGGACAGGCTTTACCTGCTTTTTAGCAAACAGCGGCGCAATGCATCCGCCTGCAGCTCCCAGCCAGTCACTGAAACCGATACTCGTACCTTTAGTGCCGCAGGCACTTGGCGCTGCCCATTTTACAAAACGACGGATAACTGCCGCATTATTTGCATTCAAAGACATAATATCCACATGCAAACCATCCTGTTCACAGGAATTTTCGACAGCCCACATCGCTGTCAAAGGACATTCCCCCTGTGTAACACAGACTAATTTTTTATCAGCAGCCTTTATAACCAGTGCGACCCAGCCGTTAGTGACTTCGCTCATAGAGGCTGACACAACCTTGCCGCCTGCCGCAGCCTCCATTGTTTTTACTGCCAGTGCTTGTTTAATAGCCATTTTTCATCCTCCAAAAATCTCAGTTATCTTCCTTCTAATATTATCCACAATCTGCGCCTTTTACGCAAGTAAAACCCGGAAAATAACTAAACGCTATTTAAACCTTTGTTCGCAAAACTATAAATTATGCTTATCGACAGTACTTTTAATTTATCCACCTAAGGCGGATACAAAATATATGTGTCAAAAAAGCAAAATCCTCTCCATTTATCAACAATATCCACATAGTTTTCCACAGCATTCTGTGTATAAATTACATATTATACACAGTTTCAATCTTTTTTTCCCCTAAATTTTCCAAGTTATACCATATCACCCTTAAGTTATACACATTTTATCAACATTCTGTGGATAACTTTCAGAAAACTTTCCCCATTTTTCCACAACACAATATCTAGTTTGTTTATTGGCTCATACAGATGCTGAAGTCTATACTTTGTGTTCAAAGTGCACTGTCAAGGGCAACTTTTAATCGTTTGATTAAAAGTTTTATTTAAGCGCTTCTTGACACTGACAAAAGCTTTTACAAGTGTATATTTAAAGCCTTCTTTCTTCAGCCTAAATTTTCTGAAAATAAAAAAGCAGCAGTTTTTTTTAATTTAACTGCTGCTTAACTCAATTTTTACCGCCGTTTTATCTGTGCTATAGTAAATAAAAACAGACCAAACCATATCCAACCAAAAGCGACCATATGTACGGATGTGAAGTTTTCTCCGTACATAAAAACGCCTATCAGCAAACTGATTGTTGGAGCAATATACTGTAAAAATCCAATTATTTTTAACGGTAAAAGCTTTGCCCCTGCCGTAAAAAACAATAACGGCGTAGCCGTCACTACACCGGCACAGGCCAGCATTATCAACGTACTGGTTTCTGCTGTTTGATAAGCACTGGTTCCATGCAGGCTCAAATAATATTCATAAGCCAAAGCCAGCGGCGTTATAAGCAGTGTTTCCAGCATAATACTCGTCATTGTCGTTACCGATAAACATTTCTTGATCAAGCCGTATAAAGCAAAAGAAACAGCTAATGATACAGAAACCCAAGGCAGCTGGCCCAGGTTCCAAACCATTGTACCAACACCGATCACAGCGCAGATAACTGCTGCCATTTGCCAGTTATCCAAACGTTCTTTCAAAAAGAAAACACCAAAAACAATGCTCACTAAAGGATTGATATAATAGCCCATACTGGTTTCTACTATTCTGCCGTCATTGACAGCCCAAATAAACAACCCCCAGTTGAAACTGATCGTAATTGCCGCAGCCAGCATTGCCAGAGCCTGTTTAGGATTTGTAAAAATATCCTGCGTTTCTGCTAAAAAACTTTTTACTCTGCCGGAAGCGATGATCAATATCCATACAAAAACACAGGACCAGATAAAACGATTTGATAAAATCTCAAAAGCCTGTACTACGCCTAAAGTTTTCCAATAAATAGGCAAAATTCCCCATAGTAAATAAGCAGTCAAGCTATAAATTATTCCCTGTCTGAAAGTGCTTTCCATTGTTCCTCCATCTATCTGCCAATAATTATTTTCTTAAACTTGCCGGAATTGGAATTTTCAGGGCAATGATCGCCGCAGCTACCGGCAGCCAGGTAACAATCTGCATTACCAGCGGTAAACCAAAATTATCGGCAATAAATCCTAAAATAGTAACGCCAAAACCACCCATACCGACGCTGAAACCAATAGTAAGACCTGCTGCCATCCCAACGTTATCAGGCAGCATCGTCTGCGCTAAAACGATAGTTGTAGCAAACGACCCGATGATAAAAAAACCAGAAGCCACAACAGCCAGCATTGCGCCAATTTCCGTTCCTGCATGGCTGATCAGCCATATAGTGGGAATACTTAGTATAATCGATCCTAAAATGATCCTGCGGGCGCCTAAACGGTCACTGAGCACTGCACCTGTATAAGTTCCTGCTACACCACCCAATAAAAATGCCGACACCAAAGCGCTGGCAAAAATTGCTTCACTGCCACGAAATTTCATAAAAAATAACGGCAGATACGTAGATAATCCCGTATGGATAGTAGACCTCATAAAGATAAAAAACAGCAGTATAAACATTCCTGTATAAGAGAGCTTTTCTGAAGCAGCTTTAATTTGTACTGCAGCTTTTTTCAAACTATGCTCCGCATTAACACGTTTGTAATCTGGCATATATTTCATCATTAACCCAAAAACAAGCAGCCCTGGCAGAATAAAATACATCGTATTATGGATGCCATCCTGCAGTCCAATGAGAAAAGTCATCAAAATGGAGCCGACGGCCATACCGGCATTGCCTCCCAGAGAAAAAATGCCCATATTTTTGGCTTTACTGTTTTCATCGCTTAAAAAATTAACAGTTTTTGAAGCCTGAGGATGATAAGTCGCACTGGCTATACCGATTATAATAACGGTCAATAAAATTAAACTATAACTGGAAACCCAGCCTATGGCGGCAAACCCCGCACCTGCCATAGCAGCGCAAAAAGGCAGCAGGACAGGCATAGATCGCTTATCCGTAATATAACCAAATACCGGCTGAATAACCGACGACGTAATATTCTGCGTCAAAACTATAGCTGCCAGCTGCGAATAACTCAATGTAAATAATTCTTTAAGGTGTGGCAATACTATTGGTAAAGCACCAGCCTGTAAGTCAGTCACCAAATGACCTACTGCTAATGCTAAAATAGGTAAAAAATTTTTCTTTTGCATAACATGTCCTTTCAGAGCGATAAGTATATTGTAACATAAATACTCCTTTTAGTAGTGTTTTTGAGAAAAATTTACTTAAAGCGGTTATTCATTATAAGAATCGATATTTTACTTCATACACTACACGGGCATGCTACTTCCGGTTTTGCCTGCCATGTGTCCCTGGGCAAGGCCTGGCCGTATAGTATTTTCATCACATAAAAAAAATAACCATACCGTATGGTATGGTTATTTTCTAACCGGCAGCTTTC
>ERZ772819.1582-NODE-1582-length-18103-cov-4.443373_pt1 | contig 18103 bp, 15 predicted proteins | sample MGYA00580860_ERZ772819 | MGnify/ENA primary metagenome ERZ772819 (study PRJEB29015, sample SAMEA2737683) | human gut metagenome | biome: human gut; feature: human-associated habitat; material: faeces | place: China | collected 2012 ...
CACCGGATTTTCCAGAGCGAAAATCAGTGTTTATCTAAAAAATCTGATGGAGCTTGAACTGGTGGAAAAGGTCTTTTCCTTTGATACCGAGGGAAAAGCAAATAGCCAGAAGGGGATATATCGGATCAGCAATCATTTCGTTCATTTTTACTTCCGGTTCCTGTACCCGAACCGAAGTGCGCTGGCATTGATGAGTGCAGATGAATTTTATGAAAAGAATATTCAGTTTTCCTTTAAGAATTTTGCAGCCCTGTATTTTAATGAGATCTGTAAACAACGGATTGAGAAATGGAATCAGGAAGAAAAGCTTCCTATTGCGATTGACCGCATTGGGGAATGGGTTGGAAAATCAGGAAATATTGATGTGGTTGCACAGGATGAAAACGGAAAAACACTTGCGGCATGCTGCAACTGGGAAAAATCCGTGATGCAGTATGGAGATTATGAGAAGCTGCTTTCCAGTATGGGAAAGGCAAAGCTGAAGGCAGATACGATCTACCTGTTTTCCATTCAGCGTTTTGATGAAAAGCTGAGTCTGGAAGCAAAGATGAAAAAGAATCTGAAATTGATTAGTCTGGAAGACATGTAATGGGAAAAAATTTATTTATTGCAGAAAAACCGAGTGTTGCCCGTGAATTTGCGAAGGCTCTGCAGATTACGGGGAACAACCGGGACGGATATATTGAGTCAAATGATGCCATTGTAACCTGGTGCGTTGGACATCTTGTGACCATGAGTTATCCGGAAGTTTATGATGAAAAATATAAGCGATGGTCTTTAAATACCATTCCATTTATACCGACGGAATTTAAATATGAGGTGATCGACAGTGTAAAGAAGCAGTTTCAGATTGTAAGCGGACTGTTGAACCGCGAGGATGTGGAAACGATCTATGTCTGTACCGACTCCGGACGGGAAGGAGAATATATTTACCGCCTGGTGGAGCAGCAGGCACAGGTGACCGGCAAGAAAAGGCTTCGTGTGTGGATTGATTCGCAGACAGAGGAAGAGATATTAAGAGGGATCAGAGAAGCAAAAGACCTCTCCGAGTATGATAATCTGTCGGCGTCCGCTTATCTTCGCGCGAAGGAAGACTATCTGATGGGAATTAATTTTTCCAGACTGCTGACACTGAAATACGGGAACAGTATTTCCAGTTACCTGAATACAAAATATTCCGTGATATCGGTAGGGCGTGTCATGACGTGCGTCCTCGGAATGGTCGTGCGCAGAGAGCGGGAGATCCGTGAGTTTGTGGAGACGCCATTTTACCGTGTGCTCAGTGCGATCGGGGAGAGCGGACAGACATTCGAGGGAGAATGGCGCGCCGTGAAGGGCTCCCGCTATTTTGAATCCTTTGATCTTTATAAGGAAAATGGTTTCAAAGAAAAAGACAAAGCAGAGGCGCTCATTCAGTATTTAAAAGAAAATAATGAACCACTGACCTGTCAGATCACTTCCATTGAGAAGAAAAAGGAAAAGAAGAATCCGCCGCTTCTCTATAACCTGGCGGAGCTCCAGAATGAATGTTCCAAAAGATTCAAGATCAGCCCGGATGAGACACTCAGAATCGTGCAGGAATTATACGAGAAGAAGTTGGTTACATATCCGAGAACGGATGCCCGTGTCCTCTCAACAGCAGTGGCAAAAGAGATCCACAAGAACTTAAACGGGCTGATGAAATATGACGTTGCCGTTCCATATCTGAAAGAAATCGTATCCTTCGGTTCCCATAAAGGACTGGAGAAGACAAGGTATGTAAATGACAAACAGATCACAGATCACTATGCAATTATTCCGACCGGACAGGGTATGGGGGCGTTGAATGGTTTATCCCATCTATCCAAACAGGTGTATGAAGTGATCGTGCGACGTTTCTTGAGTATTTTCTATCCACCGGCTGTATACCAGAAAGTTGCGATTGTGACAAAAATCAAGGAAGAGTCCTTTTTCTCCAGTTTCAAAGTACTGGCAGAAGAAGGATATCTGAAAGTCGCAGGCAATCCGGCGAAGAAAAAAGCAAAGACAAATAACGCTGACAGTCCGGATGACGGACAAAACGATGGACAGATGGAGGCGGATGTAAACTTTTTTGAGAAGATCAAGACGTTAAAAAAGGGTATGTCTCTCCCGGTACAGGCGTTAGACATCAAAGAGGGAAAGACATCACCGCCGAAGCGTTACAATTCCGGTTCACTGATTCTTGCAATGGAAAATGCGGGGCAGTTGATCGAAGATGAGGAACTGCGTGCACAGATTAAAGGAAGCGGAATCGGAACAAGTGCAACAAGGGGAGAGATTTTAAAAAAATTATTTAACATCAAATATTTATCTCTTAATAAAAAGACGCAGATCGTAACTCCGTCCATGCTCGGAGAGATGGTATATGACGTTGTGCAGAATTCCATCCGTTCACTCCTTAACCCGGAACTGACCGCAAGCTGGGAAAAAGGACTCAACTATGTTGCGGAAGGTGACATCACTTCCGAAGAATATATGCAGAAGCTGGATCATTTTATCGTCAGTCGCACCGAGGGTGTGCGTGGACTCAGAAATCAGAGCCAGCTCAGAAACTGCTATGATAAGATCGCGCAGTTTTATAAGAAGACGAATAAAGGTAAATGATTTGCCAGCTACTTAAGAACGTGGTATGCTGATACAAAAGAGAGATTACTGTAAAGGAGAAAAGAAACAAATGAAAGAAATAACAGTGAAGGAGTTATACACACTGGATGAGACAATCGCAAAAAATCTTTTTGAAGGTGTGACATATCCATGGGAAGTGCTGCCGAAGATCAGTGCTTTCATTCTGGAACTGGGAAAAACATTACCGGAAGAGGAATATGACAAAGTAGGAGAGGACGTATGGATCGCCAAATCAGCGAATGTATTTCCATCTGCTTATGTACACGGACCTGCGATCATCGGAAAGAACGCAGAAGTCAGACACTGTGCATTTATTCGTGGAAATGCGATTGTAGGTGAAGGTGCGGTTGTCGGAAACTCTACAGAGCTTAAAAACGTTATCCTGTTCAATAAAGTACAGGTTCCGCATTACAATTATGTCGGTGATTCGATTCTTGGCTACAAGTCCCACATGGGAGCCGGTTCTATTACATCCAATGTAAAATCAGACAAGAAACTGGTTGTTGTGAAGACACCGAAAGAAAATATCGAGACTGGAATCAAGAAATTCGGCGCTATGGTCGGAGACGAAGTAGAAGTCGGATGTGGATCCATCCTGAATCCGGGAAGTGTGATCGGAAGCCACACCAATATTTACCCGCTTTCCAGCGTGCGCGGTTATGTGCCGGCAAACAGCATTTACAAAAAGCAGGGTGAAGTGGTTGAGAAATACGAAGATTAATGATAAGGAGGACCAGATATGGACGACAGATATGTATCATTTGAAATTGCGAAAACAAAACACATTGCACTGGTAGCACACGACGGAAAGAAAAAAGAAATTGTAGATTGGTGTGACAGAAATAAAGACATCCTGAAAAATCATTTCTTATGCGGAACAGGAACAACAGCCAGACTGATCGCAGAGAAGACCGGGCTTCCGGTGAAAGCTTACAACAGTGGTCCGTTAGGCGGAGACCAGCAGATCGGTGCCAAGATCGTAGAAGGACAGATTGACTTCATGGTATTCCTCTGGGATCCGTTAGAGGCACAGCCGCACGATCCGGATGTAAAGGCATTGCTTAGAATTGCCGTTGTTTATGACATCCCGGTTGCAAATAACCTTGCAACAGCAGATTTCATGCTGCAGTCCAAATATATGTCTGAAAGCTACAGCCGTACGGTTGAGAACTTCAACAAGACGATCCAGGATCGCGTGAATCAGATGAAGTAATGATATGAGCATGAAAGTGGGATTTTAAGACCACGATATGCGAATAGAGAGAGGGATTGTGAGAGTGCGAAGCATGGAACAATCTACAGGTATTATAGCGTAAAGATTATATAGAATAAAAAACAGCCATCATGCAGGAAAACATTGTTATAAATACAATATTACTTGCAAGGTGGTTGTTTTTTACTGCCATAGTATCTGAGAAATCTGCCAGTGTCAGGTTTTACAGGTATTGATAAGGTGAAAGAGAGAAAATTTATTGACAAGTACACAGTTGCTGTGATATCCTATGAAAAGAAATTAAAGCTTTAATGCTTTAAAGCGTTACGCTTTAAAGCGACAAGCGAAACGAAGTTAGTAAAAAAACAGGTGAAAGATAGGAATTGAGAAGCTAACCTCTGCTTAAAAAGGAACGAGAGAAACAAAAGTAAAAAGAAAGATGAGGGTTTATTATGGAAATCAAGATTGTACTTCTTGTATTATTCTTCGCTGTGATGGTGGCGGTAGGTGTATACTCAAGAAAGCATGCAACCAGTGTTGACGGATTTGTTCTTGGAGGAAGGTCAGTAGGACCGTGGCTGACTGCTTTCGCATATGGAACATCCTACTTCTCGGCAGTTGTATTTGTCGGCTATGCAGGACAGTTCGGATGGAAATACGGACTTGCAAGTACATGGATCGGACTTGGCAATGCGATTATTGGAAGTTTGCTGGCATGGGTTGTATTGGGAAGACGAACCAAAGTTATGACGCAGCATCTGAATGTCAAGACAATGCCGGATTTCTTCGGAGAAAGATACGGAAGTAAGGCACTGAAAATTACTGCATCAGCAATCGTATTTATTTTCCTTGTACCGTATACAGCGTCCGTATACAACGGATTATCCAGACTGTTCGGAATGGCATTTAACATTCCATATACATACTGCGTTCTCGGAATGGCAGCATTTACAGCAGTGTATGTTATCCTCGGAGGCTATATGGCGACAGCGATTAACGATTTCATCCAGGGAATCATCATGTTAGGCGGAATTATCGGAGTTATCGGAGCTGTTCTTAGCGGACAGGGAGGGTTTATCCAGGCCATTCGCAAGATGGCAGAGATTCCAAGTGATGTACCTGTGACGATGGGACAGCCGGGCGCATTTACATCCTTTTTCGGACCGGATCCGCTGAACCTGTTAGGCGTTGTAATCCTGACATCCCTCGGAACATGGGGACTGCCGCAGATGATCGGTAAATTCTACGCGATCAAAGACGAGAAAGCAATCAATACAGGAACTGTGATATCCACATTATTTGCAGTTGTGATCTCCGGAGGATGTTATTTCCTCGGGGGATTCGGACGATTATTTGACAATGCATCTATTTACGATGAGACAGGAAATGTCGTCTTTGACAGTATCGTTCCGTATATGCTGTCTACGTTACCGGACATCCTGATCGGAATTGTGATCGTACTTGTCTTATCCGCATCCATGTCCACGCTGGCATCACTCGTACTGACATCCAGTTCTACACTGACACTGGATTTCTTAAAAGACAATGTTATGAAAAATATGAGCGAGAAGAAGCAGGTGCGGACGATGCAGGTACTGATCGTATTCTTCATTGTGCTTTCCGTAGCAATCGCATTAGATCCGCCGACCTTTATCGCACAGCTTATGGGAATTTCCTGGGGCGCACTAGCCGGAGCATTTCTGGCACCGTTCTTATATGGATTGTATTGGAAACGAGTTTCCAAAGCGGCTGTATGGGCAAGCTTCGCAGCAGGTGTCGGTATTACCGTATCGAACATGTTTATCGGCTACATTGCTTCACCAATCAATGCAGGAGCGATCGCGATGATCGCAGGACTTATCATTGTGCCGATAGTGAGCGCATTATCACCGAAACCGGATACCGGAAAGGTGGATCAGATTTTTGAATGTTACGATGAAAAAGTCGTGATAACGAAAAAACGCTCTTTGGAGGCAAAATAAGACACAATCTAATACAATAAATTAAAAAACATCAAGGGAAGTGATTAAATTTACCACTTCCCTTTTTAATGTAGCTGTGTTAGTATAAGTGAGTGTTAAAAATAAACAACTAAATTGATGATTATTATTCAATGAGTTTTGTATAGAAGGAGAGGTAATACACATGAAAAATTATGAAAAATATCAGCGATCTTATTTTATGCCGCCGGAGGTCACATACGATTGGGCAAAGAAAGATCACATTGAAAAACCACCGATCTGGTGCAGCGTTGACTTACGTGACGGTAACCAGGCGCTGATCGAGCCAATGAGTCTGGAAGAGAAGTTAGAGTTCTTCCAGATGCTTGTAGATATCGGATTCAAAGAGATTGAGGTCGGATTCCCGGCAGCATCTGAGACAGAGTACCAGTTCATGCGTACCCTGATCGAGAAAGACATGATCCCGGATGACGTGACTGTCCAGGTACTGACACAGGCAAGAGAGCACATCATCAAACGTACCTTCGAAGCCGTACAGGGAGCACCACATGCTGTGATCCACGTGTACAACTCAACCTCTGTTGCACAGAGAGAACAGGTTTTCAAAAAAGACAAAGAACAGGTAAAACAAATCGCCATCGACGGAGCAAAGCTGTTGAAACAGCTTGCTGATCAGACAGAAGGAAACTTTACTTTCGAGTACAGTCCGGAAAGCTTTTCCGGAACAGAAGTGGACTATGCAGTGGATGTCTGCAATGCAGTACTGGATGTATGGCAGCCGACAAAAGATAAAAAAGTCATCATCAACATTCCGACAACCGTAGAAAACGCAATGCCGCATGTATTTGCAGGACAGGTAGAATATGTAGACAAGAACCTGAAATACCGTGACGGGGTTGTACTCAGCCTTCACCCACACAATGACCGTGGATGTGGTGTGGCAACTGCTGAGATGGGTATTCTTGCAGGTGCAGACCGTATCGAAGGAACCTTATTTGGAAATGGCGAACGTACCGGTAACGTGGATATCGTGACACTGGCACTCAATATGTTCTCGCAGGGTGTAGATCCGGGACTGGATTTCACTGACATTCCAAAGATCCGTGAAATCTACGAACGCCTGACCAGAATGCATGTCTATGAAAGACAGCCATATGCAGGAGATCTGGTATTTACCGCATTCTCCGGTTCCCATCAGGATGCCATCGCAAAAGGTATGGCATGGCGTGAAGCGGAAGAAAGAGATCACTGGACCGTACCGTATCTGCCGATCGATCCGAAGGACATCGGAAGAACTTACGATAAAGATGTTATCCGTATCAACAGCCAGTCAGGAAAAGGCGGTGTAAGCTACATTCTGAAACAGAACTTTGGCATCAGCGTTCCGAAAGAAATGCGTGAAGAAGTCGGCTACATGGTAAAAGATGTATCCGATAAAGCACACAAGGAGCTGACTCCGGACTGGGTATACCACATTTTTGAAGATCATTATGTAAATTACAAAGGAATCTTCTCTATCGATGAATGCCACTTCAAACAGGAAGATGGTATTATAGCAGATGCAACCATTTCCCATGCAAATGGAAAACGTGTGGTAACAGCAGGCGGTAACGGACGTCTTGACGCAGTCAGCAATGCGATCAAACAGTACTTTGGTATCAGCTATGAACTGAGCTTCTACGAAGAACATTCCCTGACACGTGGTTCTTCTTCCAAGGCATGTGCTTATGTAGGTGTCATCTGCAATGGAAAGACCTACTGGGGAGTCGGAATTGATGCCGATATCATCAAAGCTTCTATTGAAGCATTGACAGTTGCTGTCAACAAGATCGATGAACTGAAGAATGTGAATGAATGTAAAGATGAAAGAATGGTAGAGATCATGAACTATATCCAGGCAAATTATCTGGATGTATCTCTGGATGACCTTGCAGAGAAATTCTTCCTGTCCAAACCATACCTTTCCAAATATATCAAAGAAAAATCCGGAACGACTTTCGGGGATATTGTCAAAAAGGTCAGAATGAAAAAGGCACGTGCCCTGTTAAAAAGCAGCAGCATGACCGTTGAAAATATTGCACTGACCGTTGGATACCAGAATGTAGAGCACTTCAACAGGCTCTTCAAAAAGGCGTACAATATCACACCGGTACAGTTCCGCAACCAGAAATAAATAATACAGAAAAATGACGAAAAAAGGGCGCAAAAAACGGTTAAAAAGACGTTTTTTGCGTTCCTTTTTTGTCAATGTTTATGAATGTGAACAAAAATTCATATTTACAGGCAAAATTATTGACAAAGTAAACAAAAAAAAGTAAGATATTTGTATGTTCATAATAAAAAACAAAAGTTAAAAATTATGAAAAAGGAGGAGTGAAGACATCTGAGGATGGGGAAATAATTAACGATTGTTTTTTGCTGAATGAATAGAATACAAAAGGTTATCTTGGAGGAAAAAATAATGAACGAACATGATGAGGCGTTAAGAAAACAAACCGCCTTTTTAGGACAGCCAAAGGGTGTGGGAACCCTGAGCTTTATGCAGCTTTGTAACTCTTTCGCAAGCTATGCGATGAGTGCGGTACTGATTTACTACTTATACGCAAATGCACCGGAAGGACTTGGATTCAGCAAGGCAAATGCAGCACAGCTGATCTCTTTATATTCAACAGTTGTCGTACTGACAGGTATTGTCGGAAGCTTTGTCTGCGACCGTATCTTAGGATGCCGGAAGTCCTTATTTGTATCAAGATCACTTTCATTTATTGGATATGTATGCCTTGCATTACCACTTGGCGTTCCTGGCTATGGAATCGCTATGGGATGTCTGGCAATCGGACCGATGTTCGGTGGCAGATGTCTGGATGCTCTTCTTGGAAAATTCTATGATGAATCCGATGGAAGACGTGACAGCGCTTACACGATTTCTTACGTAATTTCCAACATTGGTGCAGCAGCTCCGGTACTTTCCGGTATAATCGCAGCAGCACTCGGATATCATGTAGCATTCGCGGCATGTGCAGTCCTTGCATTCCTGGGTATCGTTGTATATGCAGTTACATACAAACCGTTCTTCGGTAATATCGGTATTGAACCGGATGATCCGCTTCCGGATGATAAGAAACGTTCTTTCATCACAAAGATGATCATTGTACTTGTTATCTGCGCAGTTGTTCTTGCAACGCTTTTTGCAACAGGAACATTAAGTATTTCTGTATTTTCAAATGTAATCAGTACTGTATCGATCATTATCCCGATCGTATACCTGGTAGTTATTTACAAAAGTAAAAAGACAGAGCCACATGAGAAGAAGAAAATCCTCTGCCTGATTCCGCCGTTCATCTGTAACGCAGTTACCCTGCTGATCTGGACACAGACAATTTCAATCCTTGCAATCTTCTATGAAGAAAAGGTTAACCGTGTACTGTTCGGAATTGAAGTGCCTGCAGCATCTATGCAGACAATCCCAGCAGTATTTGCAGTTATCATCGGAAGTATCCTGACAGCAGTATGGACAAAACTCGGAAAGAAACAGCCATACGGAACCACAAAGATGGGTATCGGGACAATCTTCTGGGGACTTGGAGCTTTAATCATTGCACTCCTCTATGTAATCTATCCTGGAGATGCAAAAGTCAGCGCATGGTGGATCGTATTATTCTATGCAATCCTGATGCTTGGTGAAGGATTTACCTGCCCGATCGGTTACTCAATCACGGCTGTTGCAGCACCGAAGGCATTCATGACACAGATGATGACAATCTGGTCAATGTCACAGTCTACAGGAGCTGCTCTTAACACGCTGCTCACAAACTTCTACAAAGAAGGAAGCGAAATTCCGTTCTTCGTAGCAATCGGTTTGGGTGTATGTGCAGTCGGTGTGGTTGTAGCAATTTTCAGTAAAAAGCTTGCAGTCGGAATGGGACTGGACAAGAACGCAGAAGCATAAAAGATTAGAAAATAAGTTTATGTTTCAGGAGGATGAAAAATAAATGTCAGAGAATTGTAATTATGCACCGGTCGAAAAAGTCATTCTGATCGATGACAGAAGAATTGAGATTTATTGGGGCGAACAGATGCGCCGTGCTGATAATGAAAACGATTATCTGGTAAAATACAAAGGGGAAGTACAGGAACTGGTACACTGGACCAGTGATATGACATGGGATTATGGTACGGTATACCAGAAAGAATCCATGCGTACCACACTTTCCCTGGTTCATCCGGTTGATCCGGAATGTGCAGGAGAGGTTACCGTACAGGTTGTTGGAAAGCTGACTGATGTAAAAGACAGACCGGTAGACAATGAAAAGGTCTACCAGACCGTGTATCAGCCATATTATGTAGTCCGCAAAAAAGGAACCTCCGGCATTGTAGTAAAAGCCGGAGAAAAAACAACACTGGCTGTAGTGGATAAAGCACTTGCAATTATTGATATGATGCTTGAAAAGATCCCGGAAGTAGCAGAAGAGCTCGTCCGCAGAGGCGCAGAGATATCTGTTTTCGGACTGCTTGAGAATGCATATGATGTCCCGGAACACAGAATGGGATATCTGCTTGCAACCCGCCACGTGGCAGGTTACGGCGGCGAGATGACGAATCCGGCATCCTCTATTTCAGAGGCAAATGTGATCCGTCTCAGAACCGGAAGATATGCAACCAGTTATCCAAATGAGATGATCCTTGTGCATGAATTCGGACATGCGATCCATCTGGTTGGAATGAATGGTCTGAAAGATCAGACGCTTGCAGACATGATCCGGAAAGCATATCAGCATGCCAGCGACAATGGTTTGTGGCCGGACACTTATGCGATCAGCAATTACGAAGAGTATTTTGCAACCTTAAGTACTGTCTGGTTCAATGTCATGCAGGAAGGTGTTGACGGACGATGGGATGGTATCCGCGGACCGGTCAACACAAGAGAGGAACTGAAGGTCTATGATCCGGAAGGATATGAGCTGATGAAGCACATTTATCCGGAGAAGACACTTCCGGAACCTTGGCATTATAATGTAAACATCTATGATATTGATGGAAAACCATACAAATCATATGATGAAAATATGAAATTCAACTGGGATTTCATTCAGTAGGAGATGGAACAATGAATACACGCATACAGAAAATTGTAGATGCTGTAAAGAAAAATAGTCATGACGGAATTGTGATCAGCAAAGGCAGCGACATTAAGTATCTGACCGGCTTTACCGGAGAATATGGAGTTGCGGTCCTGCTTTTGACAGAAAAGAAAAACTATTTTGTAACTGACGGACGGTTTGAATTCCAGGCCGCACAGGAAACAGAAGGATTTGAAGTTGTCGTCTACGGTGAAGGACTGAATTACTTCAGCCAGACCGGTAAATTGGCGGCAGAAGCAGGGGTAAAACAGTGTGCAATCTGTGGAGCAGATCTTACATTTGATGATTATCAGGATCTGGTAAGTCAGGCGCCTGATACCAAATTCGTTTCCGAGGGGTCTTATGTAGAACCTTTACGTGCGATCAAGACACCGGAAGAAATCGAGACGATCGAACAGGCATGCCGGATTTCAGAGAGATCTTTCTATGCACTGCTTGATGTGATCAAACCGGGCGTTACAGAGATCGATATTGCAAATGAACTGGAATATCAGTTCAGAAGCCGTGGCGGCTCCGGATTCTGCTTCGAGACGATCGTAGCATCTGGTCCGGATAACGGAGCAAACTGTCATGCGACAGCATCCGATAGAAAAATCCAGCTTGGTGATTTTGTGACGATTGATTTCGGAACTTATTATCACGGATACTGCTCGGATATTACCCGTACTGTTGCAGTAGGGAAAGCCAAAAATCCGGAGCTTTACAAGATGTTTGACGTAGTCAGAAAAGCAAAGGATGCTGGTCAGAACAGCCTGAAACTGGGAATGGTTATGGGCGAGCTCAGAGATATCATCGTGAAGGTAGTAGAAGATGCAGGCTATCATATTCCACATGGTCCGGGACACAACTTCGGACTGGATATTCATGAACAGCCGTATATCTGTACCGGCAGTAAAGTGACCCTTCAGCCGGGAATGGTTCATACGATCGAACCTGGAATTTACATTCCGGGAATCGGCGGAGTCCGTCAGGAAGATGATTTCCTGATCACAGAAGATGGATACCGCAGAATTACAAATATTACAGATGCGCTGATCACACTGTAATAAAAATGTTGTCATCCTAAAAAAGTATAAAGAATTGAGGAAATCCTTATCTGGTGGTTTGCCGGATAAGGGTTTTCTTTTTTCGCAGACCTGGGAATCACAAAATTTTAATATTGATTGTTAAACGATGTTGTGAGTAAAATGAAAAGTGCAAGCGTATCCGTATAAAGTTTTGGACGTAAAACGGATTAAAAAATGCAAAATATTTAACAGATTCTGTGGAAAACGGTTGCGTTGGTTTGAAAAAACAAGTATAATACACTTCAAGATGGTTGCACTTTAAAATATTAAAGAATGGATGCGACGGGAGAGAGGCAGCATGAAAGGGCTGCGTGTATTTGAAAAATAAAGGAATAAAAGAGGGACCAAGGGATGATTATCAGTACGAAATATCTGATTACAGGAGATGGAAAGACCGTTCTTACGGATAAGGCAGTCTATATTGGAGAGGACGGCAAGATCGGAAAAATCGCACCAAAAGAAGAACTGCTGAAAGAATTTCCGCAGGAGGAAGTTAAGGAGTATGGTGATGCGACACTTCTTCCTGGACTTATGGATATGCATGCGCATCTTGCATACGGCTATTCCCAGCCGGACAGCTTTAATTATGGGGCACAGCTGATCATGTTATATGCGTTGCAGCATGCGCAGGCTGCATTTGAAAGAGGGATCACCACGGTGCGGGATATGTCTTCAGCACATGGTGTATGCAAGAATCTGAAACTGGCAGAAAAGAAGGGATTTATCGTGATCCCGAGAATCGTGCATACGGATACCGGAATCTGTATGACAGGCGGGCATGCCTGGGAAGAGGTAGAGGAAATGGACGGTCCGTGGGCAATCCGTAAAGAGATCCGTAAGCAGGTGCGTGACGGTGCGGAATGGGTGAAAATCCTGACCACCAACCGGGAACCATATCCGGAGTTTACCCAGGAAGAACTGGATGCGGCGGTGGATGAGTGCCACAGAAGAGGAATCAAGTGTGGCGTGCATGCCGGAACCAATCCGGGGATCCAGATGTGCATTGATGCCGGATTTGACACGATCGAACACGGGACCTTTATGACACTGGATCATGCAAAGCAGATGGCAGAAAAAGGTATTGCCTGGACACCGACTATCATGGCATATACTTATCTCTATAAACTGTGCAAGGAAAATATTGAGAAGAATGGCGATGCACCGGTCAGCGATCCGGTCATGCAAAAAGAGATGGCAAATTATGAATTCTTTGAACCGGCATACAAAGCGTACCGGGATCATTTTAAAGAATTTTATGATACGGGTGTGACGGTTCTTGCCGGCACAGATATGGTGATGTATCATTCTCCGCTCTTACCGCTTCCGAGAGAACTGCAATATATGGTGGAATACGGAATTACACCGGTGCAGGCAGTACAGGTGGCAACTTCCAATCCGGCAAAGGTTCTGGGTGTGGAAAAAAAACGCGGACTTGTTGCCGAAGGACTGGATGCAGATCTTCTGGTAGTTGGCGGTAACTTAAGCCGGGATATCACCAGATTAAAAGATGTAAAATTTGTTACACTTGGCGGAAAGAGAGTCTTTGAAGACGGAATCCGTTATGTTGGAACAGGGAATATGTTTATGTAAGAAAAGGCTTCTGCGTTGCAGAGGCTTTTTTTGCACGTGAAAATTACTTGTCGAAAATTTAACAAAATAAGAGAAAACTTATCAAAAACAGTTGCGTATTGCATAAAAAGCAAGTATAATATACACGGCAGAAAATTTGATTTAATTATTAAATTTATAAAAATGGAGGGCTAGATTTATGAGCAACACAACATCATCAAACCCGGCGAGCTTAAGAATTGCCAATTTGCTCGATGAGGGAAGCTTTGTTGAAATCGGTGGACAGGTAACTGCAAGAGCAACAGATTTCAACATGCAGGAGAAAAAAGCTCCGACAGATGGCGTCATCACAGGTTACGGTGTGATCGATGGAAACCTGGTATATGTATACAGCCAGGACGCATCTGTACTGAACGGAACCATCGGCGAGATGCACGCAAAGAAGATTGCGAACATTTATGATATGGCAATGAAGATGGGCGCACCGGTGATCGGTCTGATCGACTGCGCAGGACTTCGTCTTCAGGAAGCAACTGACGCACTGAACGCATTCGGAAGCTTCTATTACAAACAGGCTATGGCTTCTGGCGTAATTCCACAGATCACAGCAGTATTCGGCAATTGCGGTGGTGGACTGGCAGCGGCAGCAGCACTTTCTGATTTTACATTTATGGCAGAGAACGGAAAATTATTCGTAAACTCTCCGAACACCATTCCGGGCAACACCGCGGACAAATGCGATACAGCAAGCGCAAAATTCCAGAGTGAAGAATCCGGAATCGTTGACGGCGTAGGAAGCGAAGAAGAAATTCTTGGCGAGATCCGCTCACTCGTAGCAATTCTTCCGGCTAACAACGAAGACAACGATGCATATGATGAATGCACAGATGATCTGAACAGAGTATGTGCAGATCTTGAGAATGCAGCAGAAGATGCAGCACTTGCTCTTTCTATGATCTCTGACAATGGTGTATTCATTGAGACAAAGAAAGCTTATGCAAAAGATATGGTAACAGGATTCATCCGCCTGAACGGAATGACAGTAGGTGCTGTTGCCAACCGCTCAAAAGTATACGATGAAGAAGGCAACACAGCAGAAGAATTCGACGGCACACTCTCAGCAATGGGATGCAAGAAAGCAGCAGCTTTCGTTAAATTCTGTGATGCATTCGGAATTCCGGTACTCACACTTACAAACGTAAAGGGACTCAAGGCAACTGCATGCTCAGAAAAGAACCTTGCAAGAGAGATGGCAGCTCTCACTTATGCATTTGCAGATGCAACTGTACCAAAAGTCAATGTGATCACAGGTAAAGCATTCGGAAGCGCATATGTGACAATGAACAGCAAAGCAATCGGAGCAGACATGGTATACGCATGGCCGGAAGCTGAGATCGGAATGATGGCAGCAGACATGGCTGCGAAGATCATGTACACAGATGCAGATGCAGATACATTAAAAGCAAAGACAGAAGAATACAAAGCACTTCAGTCAAGCCCGCTTTCCGCAGCTGGAAGAGGATATGTAGATACCATCATCGAACCGGCAGATACCAGAAAATATGTGATCGGTGCATTTGAGATGTTATTTACAAAAAGGGAAGAAAGACCATCCAAAAAACACGGAACAATTTAGCGAGGTGAAGCAAAGTGAAGAAAAAGATTAGTTTAGTAGTCGCAGTTCTGGTACTTGTGCTCGGCCTTGCAGGCTGCGGAAATGCCAAGACCGTCAGCTATGACAAAGATACACTGATCCAGTCTTGTGATGCTGTTTTTGATATCATTGAGAGCGGATCCATCACAAGCGACCAGATCACAGAGATGTCAGACTGGAATCAGGGATATCTGATGGCACAGTTTGAAAGCCAGACCGGTGTGCAGATGGAAGCAGACACTTTCGCAACTGCACTGGAAGGATGGAAAGCATCCCTGGAAGAATGCGGCGATTATGAAAGCCATAAAGACTATGAATTCGAGGCGTCTTCTACAGGTGTTACGGTAACTGCACCGGCAACATTTTCTGACAGAAGTGCAGACCTGGAATTCGTATTCGATGAGAATATGACTCTGGAATCATTTACAGTCAATGCTCATTACGGCATGAGCGAAATCCTTGAAAAAGCGGGACTTAACACATTACTTGGTATGGGAACTGTATTCGTAATGCTTATTTTCATGAGCTTTATCATTTCCCTGATCAAATACGTTCCTGCATTACTTAACGGTACATCCAAGAAGAAAAAAGAAGAAGCTCCGAAGGCAGCACCGGCTCCGGCAGTGGCAGCAGCTGTAGAAGAAGCAGAAGAAATGGATGATACCGAACTTGTTGCAGTTATCGCAGCAGCGATCGCAGCAGCAGAAGGAACTACTACAGACGGATTTGTAGTACGTTCTATCAAGAGAAGAAAATCAAACAAATGGAATGCATAGTGCGAATAGAATCAGGAGGATTTAAAGATGAAAAACTATACAATCACAGTTAACGGCAACGTATATGATGTTACAGTAGAAGAAAACGGAAACGGAGCAGCTGCAGCACCAGTAGCAGCACCAAAGGCAGCTCCGAAAGCAGCACCGAAGGCAGCTCCAAAAGCAGCAGCCGGAGCTGGAAGCATCAAGGTAGAAGCAGGTGCAGCCGGAAAAGTATTTAAGATCGAAGCAAGCGTAGGACAGAAAGTATCCCGCGGTGATGCAGTTCTTATCGTAGAAGCAATGAAGATGGAAATTCCTGTTGTAGCTCCGGAAGACGGAACAGTTGCAAGTATCGATGTAGCAGTAGGTGATGCAGTAGAAGCAGGACAGACACTGGCTACATTGAACTAAGGAGCAACATCCTTTTGAAAAACAGGAGGTTATAACATGGAATATATCACTAACACACTGGGAAACCTCGTGCAGCAGACTGCGTTCCTCAACCTGACTTGGGGTAACTACATTATGATCGCAGTTGCATGTTTTTTCCTTTATCTTGCAATCAAGCATGGGTTTGAACCGCTTCTGCTTGTACCGATTGCATTTGGTATGCTCCTGGTAAATATTTACCCGGATATCATGCTTCATGCAGAAGATTCGGCTAACGGAACGGGCGGACTTTTGTATTACTTCTTCCAGCTGGATGAGTGGTCTATTCTCCCGTCACTTATTTTCATGGGTGTCGGTGCGATGACTGACTTCGGACCGCTCATTGCCAACCCGGCGAGCTTCCTCCTCGGTGCGGCAGCACAGTTTGGTATTTTCGCAGCTTATCTTGGCGCGATGGCTCTTGGTTTCTCTGATAAGGCAGCAGCTGCTATCTCCATCATCGGTGGAGCAGACGGACCGACATCCATCTTCCTTGCAGGTAAGCTCCAGCAGACGGCTCTGATGGGACCGATCGCCGTGGCGGCGTACTCGTACATGTCACTGGTTCCGATCATCCAGCCGCCGATCATGAAGCTTCTCACAACAGAGAAGGAAAGAAAGATTAAAATGGGACAGCTTCGTCCGGTTACACAGCTTGAGAAAATTCTGTTCCCGATCATCGTAACCATCGTTGTATGTATGATTCTTCCGACAACAGCTCCTCTGGTAGGTATGCTGATGCTTGGTAACCTGTTCAAAGAATCCGGTGTTGTAAGACAGCTGACAGAGACCGCATCCAACGCAATGATGTACATCGTAGTTATCCTGCTTGGTACATCTGTAGGTGCTACTACAAGTGCTGAGGCATTCTTAAATGTCAGCACATTGAAGATCGTACTACTTGGTCTGATCGCATTCGCATTCGGTACCGCAGCAGGTGTCCTGTTTGGAAAACTGATGTGCGTAGCCACACATGGCAAGGTAAATCCGCTGATTGGTTCAGCCGGAGTATCTGCCGTACCTATGGCAGCCCGTGTATCTCAGAAAGTAGGAGCGGAAGCAGATCCGACCAACTTCCTTCTGATGCATGCAATGGGACCGAACGTAGCCGGAGTTATCGGAACAGCCGTAGCAGCCGGAACATTTATGGCTATTTTCGGAGTAATGTAGCAACAGGAAGCGATTTGCTTGCTTGCAAGGGCAAATCGCGGTTGCTATCGAAATGTCAGACTGTGCCATCAGGCACAGAAGGAAACCGTCAGGTTTCCTTAGCGCTGCGAGCAGCGCGTATCTGACAGTGAGATAACAATCCTGGAGCTTAATAAACCTTATAATAATTGGAGGAAGATATAATGGCAGCAATTGAAAAGAAACCGATTAAGATTACGGAAACAGTTTTACGTGATGCACATCAGTCTCTGATCGCTACCAGAATGCCGACCGAATTCATGCTTCCTATCGTAGATAAGATGGATAAAGTTGGTTATCATTCCGTAGAGTGCTGGGGCGGAGCTACATTTGATGCATCCCTTCGTTTCCTGCATGAAGATCCATGGTCAAGACTTCGTAAATTCCGTGACGGATTCAAGAACACCAAACTTCAGATGCTCTTCCGTGGACAGAACATCCTTGGATACCGTCCATATGCAGATGACGTTGTAGAAT
>ERZ772819.1587-NODE-1587-length-18068-cov-3.382113_pt1 | contig 18068 bp, 14 predicted proteins | sample MGYA00580860_ERZ772819 | MGnify/ENA primary metagenome ERZ772819 (study PRJEB29015, sample SAMEA2737683) | human gut metagenome | biome: human gut; feature: human-associated habitat; material: faeces | place: China | collected 2012 ...
GGAGTACAACCTTGCCAAGGTTGGGGTCGCGGGTTCGAATCCCGTCTCGCGCTCTTTTTATTACCGAAATTTCTTCACAGGAATTTCGGTTTTTTGTTTTATCAAAAACTTTTTTTTACCAAGGAAAGGAGTTCTTATGATTCAGGATATCGCTCCGCATAAATATTATGTAGATTACCACCCTTCCACACCGAACGATACCGATCTCGTTTTCATCTACGGTCATCACACAATTCTGTGCAATTTTGAAGATCCGCAGATCCGCTATCCTTCGATTGCAGAAATTGCACCTGTTTTCCCAGAAATCCGGGAAAAAGCAAAATTTCTGTTCCGTATCGACGAAACCAATTACTATGAACTGCGCCGCCCGCAGCTTTCGGAATTTGATATCTGGAAATATGAAAACACACTGATTCTGCGCCGCGCCGTTCCGGGATGGCTCGGATTCGCCGGCATCACCGGCTACCAGATCCACACCTGGTACACAGACCACACCTACTGCGGCCGCTGCGGAACCAAGATGCACGCGCCCGGAAATGAACGTGCGATGCAGTGCCCGTCCTGCGGCGCACTCTCCTATCCGGTGATCTGCCCAAGCGTCATTGTCGCCATCACTGATGGCGACCGCCTGCTGCTCACGAAGTATGCGCCATCCCACAGCAGCCACCGTTCCTATGCCCTCGTCGCAGGTTATACAGAAGTCGGCGAGACACTGGAACAGACGGTGCACCGCGAGGTTATGGAGGAAGTCGGATTGAAAGTCAAAAATCTGAGATACTATAAGAGTCAGCCATGGTCCTTCAGCGGTTCGCTGCTTGCCGGCTTCTATTGCGATGTAGACGGCGATCCATCCATCACCCTCGACCGCGACGAGCTCTCCACTGCCGAATGGTTTGACCGCGGTTCCCTGCCCGAAACGCCAAATCTCATCAGCCTGACCGGCGAAATGATCGAATGTTTCCGCCAGGGAAAAGAACCCAGATAGTTTTGTGACTTAGTCACAGAACTTCCCGTTCTGCTGTGATATTCTACAGTCACAACAGAAAAACAGTTACCGGGAATTACCCGTACAATAAAAAGGAGGACTTCTATTATGTCATTAATTCATGTTACATCCAAAAACTTCGAAAAAGCTCTGCAGGCAGCACCTGGCGTTGCCGTTGTTGATTTCTTTGCTACCTGGTGCGGACCGTGCAAAATGCTCGCCCCGGTCATCGAAGAGGCAGCTGAGGATATGCCGGAGATCCAGTTCTACAAAGTAGACGTTGACGAAGCACCGGAGCTGGCAAGATCCTTTAAAGTCATGAGCGTTCCGACCCTCGCTTTCTTCAAAAACGGCGAACTCGTAAAGAAAAACGTCGGCGCCGTTTCCTATGAGGAGCTGGAAGAGCTGATTAACTCTGTAAAATAAACAGCGTAATATTGGAAATGCAAGAAAAAACGTATCGGCACAAAAACCGATACGTTTTTTCTTGCATTTCTTTCTGTTCTTTTCTATCATGGAAGAAACGGCTGCTGCCGTAGTTTACAAAAGAACGTTCTTCTTCCGAAAGGAGTTTTATTTATGTCATCTTTTCTGGAATCCTGTTTTCAGGAGCATTATCCATTTTATTCAAAGCTTACCGCCGATGAACAGCAGACACTCGTGCTCTCTTCCGTCCTGACGACGTATCAGCGCGGCGATTTTCTCTACAGCTGTGACGATGACTGTCTCGGCGTTCTGCTTGTCCTCTCCGGCAAGCTCCGCATCTTTATCCAGTCCGGCGAGCAGCGGGAAATTACCCTGTTTACCACCGGTCCCGGCGAAGTCTGCACGCTGTCTGCCTCCTGTGCGATGCAGGAAATCAGCTTTGATATTCTGATTGAGGCCGAGGAGGAGACGAAAGTTCTCATCACTCCGGCCAGCACGTTCCGCAGACTGTTGAATCAGAATATTTACGTTGAAAACTACATTTACCGGGAAACAACGGAGCATTTTTCCGAAGTCATGTGGGCGATGGGCCAGCTTCTCTTTACGCGGCTTGACCAGCGCCTTGCCGGATATCTCGAGGATGAACGCATCCGCACCGGTTCCCCGGTGCTCTCCACCACGCACGAGCAGATCGCGCGGAACCTCGGCAGTGCCAGAGAGGTCGTTTCCCGCACCTTAAAGTCGTTCGAGAAAGACGGCATCGTCGCACTCTCCCGCGGCACGGTCACGATTCTCGATGTCAAAAAGCTCCGCGGCATCTGCCGGATGCGCCGATAGTTCTTCTACGCGCGCAGACATTTTCCCACAGGCTCTGCCCTGCCGCTCGAGAAAATATTTTTCAAAAGCGTTCTAACGGCACTCCATCTTAATTTCAATCTCATTTCCTTCCACGGCCACCTTCGCATAACTTCCGACGATCAGCGGCATCGCCGGATGAAGGTGTCCGATGTCGAGATCCATCACGATCGGCACGTTGTATTTTCCAAGCAGATCCGTCACGGCGCGGTACTGGTCGAGTTCCCCGAATTTCTGTCCGAACTGCAGCGGGCGGCCAATCAGAAAGCCTTTCACATATTGGAACCAGCCGGCGTGCTCCATCTGCCAGATTGCGCGGCGGATCGCAAAGACGTTCAGATCGCACGCTTCCAGAAACCAGACAAAACCGTCCTCTTTATATTTTTCCACAAAATCAACCGTTCCGTCGTACTTCGTTCCAAGAATATTGACGAGACAGTCGAGACAGCCGCCGATGAGCCGTCCCTCAAATGCACTGTCCGCATCCGGGAAGCGGCGCAGAACGCGCGGTTCTGTAATCTGGTACGGCAGATACGGATTTTCCTCGCTTCTGCCCTTCGCATCGTCTCTTTCCCATCCCTCATAGCCGCGGACGGTACGCACTTCTCCCGTCAGTACGCCAAACGCATCCGCTACGGATTTATGCCACGGCTCCATGCCGAAATCACTCGCACACGGACCGTAAACAGCCGCCGTATCGCAGATGGTCGGCAGAAGATACGTAAAATGCGTATTGTCAGAATAGCCGAGATACCATTTCGCCGGTGCCTTTCTGATCTTTTCAAAATCCACGTAATCGAGATCCTCGCACATCAGCTCTCCGCCGCCGCAGGAAATCAGACAGTCATTCTTCTCACTGACATAATATTCCGTCAGCTCTTTTCCGCACTCCTCCGGTGCCGCGCTGATTCCGATGCCGTGCTCTGCATAGCAGTTTGGCCCAAGATCCAGCTGATATCCCATCTCTTTCCATTTTTTCTGTGCATTTGCAAACGCAGACTTGTATGGCTCTGTTGTGCATCCAAACGATGGTGCCACAAAGCCGATCGTTCCGCCCTTTTTCAGATTTTCCGGAAACCTCATGTCGCATCCTCCTTTATCCTAATTCTTCTGCCTCCAGATTCTTATACTGCGTCAGCTCATCCCCGAAGATCAGCTCTCCGTCGTTCTGCGCAAAGTACAGCTCCTCTTCTTTTTCCAGTTTTGCCTTTCCGTTCGTCCCCTCGGTAATCTCCGCGCAGAGACGGTCCACCTCCGTTTTCGGAACGAGAACGCGGATTTTCACCTGATCGGTGTACTCGGATTCCAGAATCGGAATCCCCCGCTGGCCGAGCAGATACTGGATTTTACCGATGCCGTTGTAATCCGTCTCAATCAACAGCCGCACGCCGCAGATCTCGTCAATCAGAACACTGTTTGCCAGCCCCTCCTGCACCGCCTGCGAGTACGCGCGCACCAGGCCGCCCGTTCCCAGCAGCGTACCGCCGAAATACCGCGTCACCACAACAAGCACATTGCGGAGGCCTGCTCCCTGTACCACATCGAGCATCGGCCGCCCTGCCGTGCCGGAAGGCTCCCCGTCATCGCTGCAGCGCACCGTCTCCTGATTTTCTCCAATAATATACACAAAACAGTTATGCCGCGCATCCCAGTATTTTTTCCGCAGAGCTTCCAGGCAGGAAAGTGCCTCCTCCTCAGATTCCACCAGACGCACCGTCGCAATAAAACGTGATTTCTTCTCCACGATTTCCCCGGTTCCACCCCGGTAAACCGTCCGAAACTGATCGATCATATGTCCTTACTCCTTCACCCAAATATGTACCTATCTTACCATATCATTTCTGAAAAATCAGCATTCTTTTCAGAAATACTTTTATTCCAGCCCTTTGTTTGGTATAATAAAAATAAGTATACCCTGCTTTTTGCAGGGCAGGAACACCATTGATTACTGAACTAAATCAGTTTTGCAGGAACATGACATAAGGAGGATTTTCTATATGCACTTTGGAAAAAGTCATCTGGAAGACAAACGTGAAGATCTGCGGTCCCATTACGGAAAGATTGAAAAGACGGCCGGCGTGACGGCGCTGCGCATCGCGTTCTGTCTTCTTCTTGTCGTTCTCGTCTGCGGTGCCGGGCTTGTGATCGGCGCTGTCCGCGGCGTGATTGACAGTGCCCCTGATATCTCGGAGGCAAATATCATGCCGCTCGGCAACGCGTCGTTTATCTACGATGCTGACGGCAACCAGGTACAGAAGCTGACCGGGGCTCAGGGAAACCGTGTCTCGATTTCGATTGAGGAGATTCCGCTCGATATGCAGCACGCGATCGTCGCGGTTGAGGATGCCCGTTTTTATGAGCACAACGGCATCGATCCGAGCGGTATCATCCGTGCTTTCGTTGTCGGCGTCAGCCACGGCTTTCATTTTACCGAGGGCGCCAGCACGATCACACAGCAGCTCTTAAAAAACAATGTTTTCACTGACTGGATGGAAGAGACGCGGATGCAGAGCTTCAAGCGGAAGATCCAGGAACAGTACCTGGCGCTGAAGCTGGAAAAAACACTGACTGCAGAGGGTGAAAACGCCAAAGACGTTATTCTGGAAAATTATCTGAATACGATCAACTTAGGTTCCGGCTGCTACGGTGTCCAGACGGCAGCGCAGACGTATTTCGGAAAGGATGCAAAAGATCTGACGCTCTCTGAATGCGCCGTTCTTGCCGCAATTCCAAAGGCGCCGACGGCATATAATCCGAAAAACCACCCGGAGAAAAACCAGCAGCGCCGCGACAAGATCCTGAACAACATGAAAGAGCAGGGCTACATCACCGAAGAAGAATACACCATTGCCATGAACGACAATGTTTACGACCGCATCGCCATGCACACGCAGTCCCAGGCGGAGAGCGCGCCGTACTCCTACTTTATCGATGAAGTCATCACCAACCTGATCAACGATCTGATGGTACAGAAAGGCTACACCGAAGTGCAGGCAAAGAACGTTGTCTACAGCGGCGGCCTCAAAATTTATACCACACAGGATTCCTACATGCAGTCGATTCTCGATACGGAATTCCAGAATCCGGAGAACTTCCCGGCGAACACGCAGATCGGTCTCGACTGGGCGCTCACCGTAGAGCAGGCAGACGGCGAGGTACAGAACTACAGCAAAGAGATGCTGCAGCTCTACTTCCGCAACAGCGATCCGAGTTTCGATCTGCTCTTTGACTCCCAGGAGGAGGCACAGAGCTATATCGACCAGTACAAAGCCGCTATCATGCAGGAAGGCGATACGATTGTTGCCGAGCGCAGCAGCTTCACCCCGCAGCCGCAGGCGTGCATGACCGTTATGGATCAGCGCACCGGTTACGTGAAAGCCATCGTCGGCGGACGCGGCGAAAAAACAGCAAGTCTTACCTTCAACCGCGCAACCGATAATTATTCCCAGCCGGGTTCCACGTTCAAGATTCTTTCCGCGTACGGACCGGCGCTCGACCTTGGAAAGATTACACTCGCTACGGTAATTAAGGATGAGCCGTTCAACTACAGTGACGGCACACCGCTGCAGAACTCGGATCTTACCTACCATGGTGATGTTACCGTCCGCCAGGCGATCATCAATTCCATCAATATCCCGGCCGTCAAGGTACTGACCGAGCTTACGCCGAAGGTCGGCTTTGATTATCTGAAGAAGCTTGGTTTTTCCAAACTCTCCGAGGAATACGATGTGATCCAGCCGCTGGCTCTCGGCGGTATCACCTACGGTGTCAGTGATCTCGAACTGACGGCAGCCTACGCGGCAATCGCAGACGGCGGCCAGTACCGCAAGCCGGTGTTCTACACAAAGGTTACCGACAGCAAGGGAAATGTTTTAATTGACAACACAGAAAACAAGGCAACGCAGGTCTTCAAGGCAAGCACTGCCTCCCTCCTCACCAATGCCATGGAGGATGTTCTGGAAAAAGGTACCGGTGTTGCCGCCCGCCTCGACAATATGCACGCAGCCGGAAAAACCGGTACGACGAATGAGGCCAAGGATCTCGTCTTTGCAGGCTTTACACCATATTATACCGCTGCCATCTGGGCAACGTATGATACACACGCGGAGTTTCCGGAGAGCGACCGTGAATTCCACAAACGTCTCTGGGCAAAGGTCATGAATGAAATCCACGAAGGCCTTGCCGATATGGATTTCGAAACTTCCGCAACAGTACAGGAGGCAACGATCTGTACGAAGACCGGCCTGCTCGCCCGCTCAAGCTGCCCGTCCATCACCGAATACTTTGCGGTATCCGATCTGCCGACCGAGCGTTGCAAGGGCCACTACACCGCGCCGGCCTCAACACCGACGCCGACCAGAACCCCTTCTGCAGCATCAACTCCGCAGGCAACCCCGACACCGACGGAGGCACCGCAGGAAACTCCGGCTCCGCCCGAAACACCTGCCGATCCGCCTTCTAATACACCGGAGACTCCTGACACACCAGAGACTCCTGACACACCGGAGACGCCTGATGCACCGTCAGAACCGGATACCCCGGCGGAGATATCGGAAGTACAGCCGCAGTCCGAAGAGAGCGGCTCTTCCGAATAACTTTTTCAGTCAGTCTATACACAAAAAACCGGCCCTCTGGCATATGCCAGCAGGACCGGTTTTTCTATACTTCTTTTTCCATCTGAATCAATTAGTCAATCAGCATTTTTGCTGCGCCGTAGATACCAGCATCGTTTCCAAGGGAAGCGAGTACGATCGGGGTATCTTTGCATGCGATGAATGCTGCTTCACGGTAGTATTTAGCTACGCCGTCGATCAGGATCTGGCCTGCTTTGGATACACCGCCGCCGACTACGATAACTTCCGGGTCAACAACGCATGCGAATACTGCAAGTGCTCTTCCGAGGTACTCGGAGAACTCCTGAACGATTGCTTCTGCTGCTGCATCGCCTTCTTTTAATGCATCAAAGACAGCTTTTGCACTGATGGACTCTCCTCTTTCTCTTAAAGAAGACGGAGTATCATGGGATGCCAGATATTTCTTTGCCAGACGAACGATACCGGTTGCAGATGTCATCTGCTCGAGGCATCCGTGGTTTCCGCAGTTGCAGACCGCTTCTTCTTCCGGCTCAACACATGCATGACCAACCTCGCCGCCTGCGCCGTGAGCACCTGCTACGATCTTGCCGTCCACGATGATTCCGCCGCCGACACCGGTTCCAAGGGTAACCATAACCAGGTTCTTGCTTCCCTTTCCGCCGCCTGCCCACATCTCACCGAGAGCTGCTGCGTTTGCGTCGTTTGCTGCTTTTACTGCCATTCCGCCGAGTTCGTCGGAAAGCTCTTTTACGATATTTTTATATCCCCAGTTCAGGTTGACTGCGATGGAAAGCTCACCTTTGTCATTAACCGGGCCAGGTACGTCAATGCCGACACCGGCAACATCATCTGCTGCGATACCCTTCTCAGCCATTTTTGCTTTTACGCTTTTTGCGATATCCGGCAGAATTTCGCTTCCGCCGTTTTCGGTGCGGGTCGGGATTTCCCATTTTTCCAACAGAGTTCCGTCTGTCTGGAACAGTCCGCATTTCACTGAAGTACCCCCAACATCGATTCCAAATACATAGTTTGCCATTTTCTTACTTCTCCTCTCTTTTTTTCACTAAGTTAGCCTGTACACGGCGGTACAGCTCCTGTGCGGCATTGTAGCCCATCTTCTTCTGTCTGTGGTTGACAGCAGCGGTTTCTACGATGATCGCCAGGTTACGGCCCGGACGGATCGGAAGGGAATGGCAGACAACCTTGTTTCCAAGGAACTCAATATACTCTTCTTCCAGGCCCAGACGGTCGTATTCTTTCTCTTTGTCCCACTCTTCAAGCTTGATAACAAGGTCGATAGACTGGGTATCCTTTACGCTCTCGACACCAAACAGTGTCTTGACGTCGATGATACCGATACCGCGCAGCTCGATAAAGTGACGCGTGATATCCGGTGCCGTTCCGACCAGCGTAATGTCGCTGACACGGCTGATTTCAACCACATCATCGCTGACGAGACGATGGCCTCGTTTGATCAGCTCCAGTGCAGCCTCGCTCTTTCCGATTCCGCTCTCGCCCATGATCAGAACGCCCTCGCCGAATACATCGACCAGCACGCCGTGGATGGAGATCATCGGGGCAAGCTGGACATTCAGCCAGCGGATGATTTCAGCCATGAAAACGGAAGTCGATTTGTCTACCGCAAAGGCCGGTACCTGATAACGATTGCACAGCTCCAGAATTTCCGGTCCCGGAATCATCTTCGTGGTGAAAATGACACATGGGATCTTGCGGCTTACAAACTCTTCAAACGCGCGGACGCGCTCGCTCTCTTCAAGATGCTGCAGATACGTGAACTCTACATAACCGATGATCTGCACACGCTCATTGGCAAAATGCTCATAGTAACCGGTCAGCTGCAGTGCAGGACGGTTGATATCCGGTGTGGCAATGACAAGATCTGTCATATCAACCTCTGGTGTCAGGTTGCGGAGATCCATTTCCTCCACCATTTTGGTCATTTCAATTTCTTTCATTTTCCTGTCCTCCGACTTCATTCGACGTCTTTTTAAATCCGTCTCTTCTATGATTTTAGCACAATAAAGCATCACGGGCAACCTAGAAATTTAACTATTTTGACGAATCCTCATTTTCCTCCTGTGCAGGTGCGTGAAAGAATGTGTAAACCTGCTCCGCCGCCTTTTTATTCATGCCCGGAAGTCCGGAAAGTTCTTCCACGGTTGCCGCCTTGATATCATCAATTCCCTGAAAGTGGCGCATCAGTTCTTTCCTTCTTGTCGGCCCGATGCCCGGGATGTCGTCGAGAATCGAGTGGACCTGGCCCTTGCTCCGCAGCAGGCGGTGGTATTCGATTGCAAAGCGGTGCGCCTCGTCCTGCACGCGTGTGATCAGTTTGAAGCCCTCGCTGTTCCGGTCGATCGGGATTTCCACGTTTCGGAAATACAGACCCCTCGTGCGGTGCTTGTCGTCCTTTACCATACCGCAGACCGGAATCGCAAGATCCATTTCTTCAAGCACCTCAAGCGCAATGTTAACCTGGCCGCGTCCGCCGTCCATCATGATCAGGTCCGGCAGCCGCTCGAAACCGCTGTCCTCCTGGATGCCGCGCAGAAAACGGCGGCTTAAGACCTCTTTCATACTGGCGTAATCGTTCGGTCCCTCGACGGATTTGATCTTGAATTTTCGGTAATCGGCGCGCTTTGGCTTTCCTTTCTCGTAGACGATCATCGAGCCGACCGACTGGAAACCGCTGATATTGGAGATATCGTACGCCTCGATGCGGTCGATCGACGGCAGGTTCAGCCATCTGGCGATCTCTTTTACGGCACCGACCGTCCGACCCTCTTCCCGCTTGATCCGCTCGCGGTCCTGGTCGAGAACGATCTGTGCGTTCCGCTCTGCCAGTTCCACCATTTTTTCCTTGCTGCCCTTTTTCGGCACGCGGATGCGGACCTTCTGGCCCCGTTTGCTGCTTAAATACTCTTCCATCAGCTCCTGCTCGGCAATCTCCTCGGAAATCATGATTTCCCGCGGGATGAACGGCGTGCCGGAATAGAACTGTTTCATAAACGTGAGCAGCACCTCGCTTTTCTGCTCCTCCTCGCCGATCCGCAGATAATAATGCTCCCGCCCGATCAGCTTTCCGTTCCGGATAAAGAAGACCTGCGCCACCGCATCCTCTTTGTCCATCGCAAGCGCAATGACATCCTTGTCCTCGCCGTCACTGTTCGTAATCTTCTGCCGCTCGCCGATCCTGCGCACGCTGTCGATCAGATCACGGTACTCCGCCGCCTGCTCGAACCGCATCTCCTCAGCCGCCTCCGTCATTTTTCCAGTCAGCTCTTTGATCATGTCATTGTAATTTCCATTCAGAAAACTGATCGCCTTTTTGATCTGCTCGCCGTACTCTTCTTTGGAAATGTATCCCTGGCACGGCGCCTTACACTGGTGGATGTGATAGTAAAGACACGGGCGGTCCTTGCCGATCTCCTTTGGCAGGCTCTTATTGCAGGAACGGATATCGTACAGCTTCCGCAACAGTTCGATCGTATCTTTCACAGCTCCGGCGCTCGTGTACGGGCCGAAATATTTCGCCTTGTCCTTCTTCATCTGATGGGAAAACAGAATGCGTGGAAAATCCTCGTTCACGGTCACCTTAATGTACGGGTACGCCTTGTCATCTTTCAGCATCGTATTGTATTTCGGACGGTGCTCTTTGATAAGGTTGCACTCCAGCACGAGCGCCTCCAGTTCGGAATCCGTCACAATATACTCAAAACGGGCGATATGCGTGACCATCCGCTCAATCTTCGGCCCTTTGTTGCGGCTCGTCTGGAAATACTGGCGGACACGGTTTTTCAGCGAAATCGCCTTTCCTACGTAGATAATTGTATCGTCCGCGTCGTGCATCAGATAGACGCCGGGTTTCCCCGGCAGTTTTTTCAGTTCTTCCTGGATATCAAACGCCATATGACCCTCCTCTTTTTGGGACTGTAATGTTGAAAATGCCCAGCGTGCAGAGATCGTTTTCTCTGCTCCCGCCGGGCCTTTTTGCTTTCTTTTTATATTTCTGGATTTTCAACCGCTTCTTCCGCGTTTCCATTCCGTTTTGCAATCACCTGATGAAAAATCTCCATAAATTCTTTTCCGGTGATCGTCTCTTTCTGGATCAGGTAAGCTGCGATTTCATCCATCGCATCGCGGTTAGCTGCCAGAAGTTCTTTTGCCTGCTCATACGACTCTTTCAAGATCTTCATGACCTCGTGGTCGATTTCGGTTGCTGTGGCATCGCCGCAGTTTAAGACCATTCTTCCGTCGAGGTACTGATTCTGCTGGGTCGCAAGACCGATCAGACCGAATTTCTCCGACATACCGTACTGCGTGATCATCGCGCGGACAATCTTCGTCGCTTTCTCGATATCATTCGAAGCTCCCGTTGTCACGTTGCCGAATACGATCTCCTCTGCCGCTCTTCCACCGAGGCACTCGACGATCATCGCCTCGAGTTCGCTCTTCGTGTTGAGGTATTTCTCCTCCTCCGGCACCTGCATGACGTAGCCGAGCGCACCCATCGTACGCGGCACAATCGTGATTTTCTGTACCGGCTCGGAATCCTTCTGCAGTGCAGTAACAAGTGCGTGGCCTACCTCGTGGTAGGAAACGATCTTTCGCTCTTCCTGGCTTAAGATGCGGTCCTTCTTCTCTTTTCCGACGAGGACAACCTCGACTGCCTCGAGAAGATCCTTCTGGGAAACGGCTTTTCTTCCGTTCTTGACCGCAAGAATCGCTGCCTCGTTGATCATATTTGCAAGATCAGAACCAACGGCTCCCGATGTCGCAAGTGCGATGCCGTCGAGATCAACCGTCTCATCGAGCGATACGTTCTTGGCGTGTACTTTCAGGATTTCCACACGGCCTTTCAGGTCCGGTCTTTCTACGATAATCCGGCGGTCAAAACGGCCTGGACGCAGCAGCGCCGGGTCAAGAACCTCCGGGCGGTTTGTGGCCGCAAGGATTAGAATACCCTTGGAGCTGTCGAATCCGTCCATCTCGGCGAGGAGCTGGTTTAACGTCTGCTCCCGCTCGTCGTTGCTGTTGTAGCTGTTGTCACGGCTCTTTCCGATCGCATCGATCTCATCGATAAAGATGATGCACGGTGCGTTTTTCTTTGCTTCCTCAAACAGGTCACGCACACGCGATGCACCGACACCGACGAACATCTCGACAAATTCCGAAGCGGACATCGAGAAAAACGGTACGTGCGCCTCACCGGCTACGGCTTTGGCAAGCAGTGTTTTTCCGGTTCCAGGAGGGCCTACAAGAAGCGCTCCTTTCGGAAGTTTTGCCGATACGAACCACAACACGCTGGCCAAAACCTTTCTTCGGAAGTTTTGCACCGATTGTCGTGTATTTTCCAGGGTTATGCAGAAAATCCACAACCTCCTGGAGCGATTCTTTTGCCTCGTCCTGTCCCGCAACATCGCGGAATGTCACGCCGGTTTCTTTCTGTACGTAGGCCTTTGCTCTGCTCTTTCCTACGCCCATGACTCCGCCGCCTTTGTTCATGCTGCGCATCACCCATACCATGACAGCGACAAGCATCACAACCGGCAGAATGACGGTCAGCAATGTGTAAATGATCGTTCCGGTAGAATCCGGCGGATCTTTGTGGTACGTAATGCCTTTCTCCTGTAACAGATCGACCAGCTCCTGCTCATCTCCCATCATCGTTACCTGATAGGTGATTCCCTCCGATTTCTGGTCTTTCGGCGTTACGGTCAGTGTTCCCGATTTCAAGACAACTTCCTGCACTCCATCGTTGTTTACCATGTCCAGGAATTTGCTATAGTCAAGATCCTCGGAAGTAATTCCCCCAAGGGCATTGTTCAGAAGTCCCATCACCATCAGGCTGACGAGGAGGCAGATCAGGATAATGAGTATCGTCTGTCTGTTTTTCGGTCCTCCCCCGGAGCCTTTTTCTGGTTCCCGGTTCTGATTTTTTCTATCGTCCATGCTTTTCCTCCTTGTATGTCAAACCGCCCCTCTTTTTTACGGACACTTTAACTCTTACATTATATCGGATTCCCTCTTAATTAGCAAGCCGGACTTTGTGAAAAAAGACTGAATTTATCTATACAAAAACGGCCCGCCGACACTCTTTCAAGTATCGGCGGACCGCCAGATAACACTCACATTACATTAGTCGTTATATCCGTTCGGATTCTTCTGCTGCCAGTTCCAGGAATCGGCACACATCTCCTCGATGCCGTACTCAGCCTCCCAGCCAAGCTCCTCTTTTGCTTTGTCGCATTTGGAGTAGCAGGTTGCGATATCACCGTCACGGCGCGGTTTGATTTCGTATTTCAGCGGATGGCCGCATGCTTTCTCGAATGCGTGGATCACATCGAGTACGCTGTAGCCTTTGCCGGTTCCGAGGTTGTAAATGGAAACGCCCTCGTTGTCAGCCAGTTTCTGGATGGCTTTTACATGGCCGCGTGCCAGGTCAACAACATGGATGTAATCGCGGACACCAGTTCCGTCCGGAGTATCATAGTCATCACCGAAAACGCCGATGCACTCGAGTTTTCCGATGGCAACCTGTGCGACATACGGAAGCAGGTTGTTCGGGATGCCCTTCGGATCCTCTCCGATAAGGCCGCTCTTATGCGCTCCGATCGGGTTGAAGTAACGAAGCAGGATAACATTCCATTCCGGATCTGCGGTGTGGATGTCGGTCAGAACCTGCTCGAGCATACTTTTTGTCCAGCCGTATGGGTTGGTCGGGGTTCCCTTCGGGCACTCCTCGGTGATCGGAATCTGTGCCGGATTGCCGTATACGGTTGCAGAAGAACTGAAGATGATGTTCTTTACGCCATGGTTTCTCATCTCATCGCAGAGAATCAGGGTTCCGGTCATGTTGTTGTGATAATATTCAATCGGTTTATGTACGGACTCGCCGACTGCTTTTAAGCCTGCGAAATGGATGACAGCGTCAATTTTCTCGTTGTCGAAAATTTTCTTTACGCCTTCGCGGTCCAGCATATCGGTTTTGTAGAAGGTTACTTTCTTTCCGGTAATCTGTTCTACACGCTCGATGGCTTTCTCGCTTGCATTGTAAAGGTTGTCCATGACAACAACGTCATAGCCTGCGTTCAGCAGTTCCACACAGGTGTGGCTTCCAATATAGCCTGCACCGCCAGTAACTAAGATTTTCATTTTGGTATCCTCCATGTTTTCCTTCGCTGCTGCTTTTTTGCCGCAGCGGGTTAATTGAAGCATTTAGTTTATTCTACAACGTTTCCATGAATTTTGCAAATGCACTTCTGCCTTCCTCGGTGCACTTGTAAACGCCGGCATCCTCGAGTACGCCGACAAAGACTTTTCCGACTTCCTCTTTCAGGATATCCATCACATTTTCGCTGTTCAGCTCCGGATGGCGCGGCAGGAATTCGTCTACCCAGTCGGCATGTTTCTCCAGCTCTGCGACAGCGCGGACATCTTTTCCCTCTACAAGGCATTTGGAAAGCTCTTCCAGCTCATCTTTTAAGCGCGCCGGCAGAATCGCAAGTCCCATAACCTCAATAAGGCCGATGTTCTCTTTTTTGATGTGATGATACTGTGCATGCGGATGGTAAACACCGAGCGGGCATTCGTCCGTCGTGATGTTGTTGCGCAGTGCCAGATCGAGTTCGAACGTATCGCCCACTTTTCTTGCGATCGGCGTGATCGTGTTGTGCGGCTCTCCGTCAGTCTCGGCGAATACAAACGCATCCTCATCCGTGTAACCTCTCCAGCAGTTCAGGATATGCTCTGCCAGATCGATCAGCCGTTTCTCATCTTTGTGGCGGATCCGGATGACGGACAGCGGCCATTTGACGATGCCGGTTTCCACATCCTCGTATCCTTTGATGGTAAAATGGCGCTCGATCGGCGCTTTCGCCATTGCGAAGGTATAGTGACCGCCCTGATAATGATCGTGGCTTAAAATGGAGCCTCCCACGATCGGCAGATCCGCATTAGAACCGATGAAGTAGTGCGGAAACAGCTTGATAAAGTCAAACAGCTTCACAAAGGTCGCGCGCTCGATCTTCATCGGGTTATGCTGGAAATTGAACACGATGCAGTGCTCATTGTAATACACATATGGCGAGTACTGGAATCCCCACTCCGTCTGATTGATCGTCAGCGGAATGATGCGATGGTTCTGGCGCGCCGGGTGGTTGACGCGTCCCGCATAGCCCACATTCTCCTTGCAGAGCAGGCATTTCGGATAACCGCTCTGTTTTGCCAGTTTTGCAGCCGCGATCGCCTTCGGGTCCTTCTCCGGTTTGGAGAGGTTGATCGAGATATCAATATCGCCGTAGGCACTCGGTACGCTCCAGCGGATATCCTTTGCGATGCGGTATCTGCGGATGTAGTTGGAATCCTGGCTCAGTTTGTAGAAGTAATCGGTTGCCTCCTGCGGGCTCTTCGCATAGAGTTCCTCAAACTTCTTTACCACCTCTCCCGGGCGCGGCATCAGGCAGTCCATCAGTTTCGTATCGAACAGATCGCGGTAAACGACGCTGTTGTGTTCGAGAAGACCGCGCTTAGCTGCATCATCAAGCAGTTCATTTAAAGTCTCTTCCAGATCCGGGGTCTCCGGAATCTGCTCCGGCTCTTCGTAATCGGAAATCTGCATGACTTCCAGAATCCGGTTTGTCGCATAGATTTTATCCAGTCCCGAAACAAGACCGGCATTTTCTCCATATTTTACCAGTTTTGCAATACTCTCGTTAATCACTGTAGCTTCCTCCCTGCTGCCGATCCAGCTTTTTTATTTCTTATTTTAATACGCCTGCGCCGTCTCCGATGTCTACGACATAGAAGTCTGCGGCATAGCCGATTTTTTCTTTGTAAGCTGCGCCTACTTTTGCGATGAAGTTGTCAATATCTTCTGTTTTTACGATGCTGACGGTGCATCCGCCGAAGCCTGCGCCTGTCATACGGGATCCGATGACACCCGGGCAGTTCCATGCTTCTTCCACAAGAGTATCCAGCTCGATGCCGGTTACCTCATAGTCATCACGCAGGGAAACGTGGGATGCGTTCATCAGCTCGCCGAATTTTGCGATGTCGTTTGCCTTTAAAGCTGCAACGGCCTGAACGGTTCTCTGGTTCTCGTAAACAGCATGTTTTGCACGTTTCTGGCGGACCGGATCTTTGATGGCATCTTTCACTGCCTCAAACTCTTCCTCGGTCAGCTCGCCAAGGCTCTTGATGTCTTTGACTTTCTGAATCTCAGCCAGAGCAGTCTCGCACTCGCTGCGGCGCTCGTTGTATTTGGAGTCGCCAAGGCCGCGTTTCTTGTTGCTGCAGGAGATGACAATTCTTGCGCCTTCCAGTTTAACCGGTGCGTACTCATATTTCAGATCGCTGGTGTCAAGGAAGATCGCACAGTCCTTTTTGCCCATGGCGATGGCGAACTGATCCATGATACCGCAGTTGACGCCGTTGTAATTGTTCTCGGAGAACTGGCCGTACAGAGCGATGTCGATCATGGAGATGGTGTCGTAGCCGAACATGTCACGCAGCATTACGCCGGTTACGGTCTCAACGGATGCGGAAGAGGAAAGGCCGGAGCCGTTCGGAATGTTTCCGTAGAGCACGATATCGAAGCCCTGCTCTACCGGGAAGCCCTTCTGGCAAAATGCCCACATCATTCCCTTCGGATATGCGGTCCAGTTGCCTTCTTTTCCCATCAGGAATTCATCGAGAGAAGATTCTACCACGCCGAGTTTTTCAAAGTTCATAGAGTAAAAACGAAGCTTTCTGTCGTCACGTTTTCTTGCTGCCATGTAGGTTCCGATGGTCAGTGCGCATGGAAATACGTGGCCTCCGTTGTAATCGGTGTGCTCACCGATCAGGTTCACACGTCCAGGTGCGAAGTAGGTGCGGATGTCGCCCTCTCCCCCGAACAGTTTTGCAAAACAATCCAGTACCTGCTGTTTCATTTTGTTGTCTCCTTTTCTTTTTGGTGTGTTGTTTTCATGGTTTCGTTTTGTGTGTTGTGTGTGTATTGTGTGTTTGTGTGTTTGTGTGTTTTTTCTTATCTTCTTAAGTATCATTATAGTGAGCCGTACGCCCATCTGCAACAACAATATTGGGGCAAACGATAATTATATTGAGGTGATCTTCGATTTTTTCTTGTTTTTTTTCCCTTTTTGCCGCATACTTTACTTATCGTATGATTTTTAATGGATTTTATGGATTGGAGGTACGTTTCATGCAGATCCACATGGATAAAGAAAACCGTGAGCTGAAGGCCCACGGCAGCTATGAATTTCCTGTCAACATCAGTTACGAACAGCTCTCCCGCTACGAGCGCGGCTCCTTTTCCTGGCACTGGCACCCGGAAATTGAGCTGACGTTTGTCCTCTCGGGGCAGATCGGATATCAGGTCAACGGCAAATCGTATGTCTTAAAAGAAGGGGACGGCATTTTCTGCAACACGAATGCGCTTCACAGCGGCCACATGATCGACGGGATGGACTGCGTCTATATTTCAACCACGTTCGCCCCGCGCTTTCTCTATGGTTTTTCAAACAGTGTGATCCAGACGCGCTACGTCGAACCGGTGCTGACGGATATGCAGCTCGCCTCCATCGTCTTTTCGCCGGAGATCGACTGGCAGAACCAGGTACTTGCCTGTATGCACCGCATCTACGACCTCTCGCTTTCACAGCCGTCCGCGTTTGAGATGGAAATCCAGGAGCTTCTGCTGTCGATCTGGATTGAGATTTACCGCCACGCATCGTTTTCCGGTGAATCCCAGAACACGGCGGCAGCGCGTGATGTTGAGCGGCTCCGCATTCTGCTCGACTACATCCACCGCCATTATATGGAGCATCTGACGCTCGAGGATCTCGCCGCACAGATCCACATCTGCCGCAGTGAATGCTGCCGTTTTTTCAAGAAATGCATGAACGAATCCCTGTTTGACTATCTTCTCGATTACCGTATTGAAAAAAGCCTGCCGCTCCTTCTCGAGCGCCAGGCCAGTATCACTTCCGTAGCGGAACAGACCGGATTTTCCAGTCCTGCCTATTTTTCTAAAATTTTCCGGCATCAGATGGGCTGCTCGCCGAGCGAATACCGGAACCGCGCGGATCACACGTAACGTTCAGCGCTGTACCGAGATTTCATTTCCTGCTGCCCGGCTTTTGATCCGCTCTCACAATCCACCCTCTCCCAAAACGAATGGATTA
>ERZ772819.1592-NODE-1592-length-18037-cov-5.354299_pt1 | contig 18037 bp, 32 predicted proteins | sample MGYA00580860_ERZ772819 | MGnify/ENA primary metagenome ERZ772819 (study PRJEB29015, sample SAMEA2737683) | human gut metagenome | biome: human gut; feature: human-associated habitat; material: faeces | place: China | collected 2012 ...
CTGGAGAATTTGTAAGAACAAAAGTAGTTCCAGAAACAGATGCAGCAAGAATTGCCAAAATAGCAGGAGTGGATGGGATTTCAACAAAAAAAGAAACAATTTCAGATGGTGCAGGAGTTGTAAGTGCATTAAGAGCATGTACAAATAAAATGGATGAAGATGAAGTTTCAACAGAAAATAGAATTTTATTTATAACACCAACATTAAAAGGAATGATTGATGACTTAGATACAACTAAATCAAAAAAAGTTTTAGAAAGATTTTCAACAGTAATTGAAGTTCCACAAACAAGAATGTATACAGCAGTAACATTAAACAGCGGAAAAGAAAATTATGGATATCAAAAAGCAAAAGATTCATATATCAAATCAACAGATACAGCTGTAGTATCAGGAAAAGATTATTATACAGAATCTTCTGGAAGTTATTCAAAAGTATCTTCACCAACAGGAAATCCATCAACATCAAATTATTATGAATTAGTTGAGGGAGGAAAAGACATTAACTTCTTATGTGTTGAAAAATCAGCAGTTGTAACTGCTATGGACCAATACATAAAATACTTCACACCAGATGAAGACCAAAACGGAGATGACAATGTATTTAAATATAGAAACAACAACTTATATGGACATGTATATGAAAACAAATTAGCTGGTGTATACTGCTCATATGAAGGTTAGGAGGTATTAAGATGGCAACATTTATAGGACTAAAGGTAAATAAAAAAGAAAAAGAGACTGAACAAAAAGCTAAGAAGGGAAAAGGAAAAGAGACTGAACAAAAAGCTAAAAAAGAATAGTGTAGGAGGCAATAGAAATGGCAGAAACCAGTAATATAGATAAAATAATAGCTGATTTGGGAGCTAATTATAAAGATGACAAAGAAGTTTTAAGTGAAATATTAGAGGAAGTAAGCTCTATTGCCTCTGATATTTCTAATAGACAAAAAGACAATGAAAAATTATATCCATACATAAAAAAGGCCACAAAAGCTATTTACCTTTCAAGAGGAGCTGAGGGATTAACAAGCAGAAATGAAGGGTCTATTTCAACATCATTTGAAGATATTATAGAAAAATTAAGAAATGATATTATTAAATCTGGATTAAGGAGGATTAAATAGTGTTATTGCGAGATTTAACAAAAGTATATATATCAGAATATGAAGAAATAGAAGACCATGGCGAGAGTGATAAAGTATGGAAATATAAAGGACAAGCTTGGCTGAATATGCAACAGGATGTAAATGAACTTGACAGAAAATCTACTGGCGAAGTTGATTATAGTACATATAAAGGTCGTACGACTAAAGATTATGATATAGAAAAAGGTAACGGAATATCATTTGATGATGTCTCAAAATTAGAGGAGTTTATTCCAGATTATAAAGTATTAGATAAAAATAAAATAGGAAGTACTTATGTATATAGAATGGAGAAAATACAATGATAAATTTCAATTGTAATATAAAAGTAAAACATAATTTTAAAAATATAAATGCTATAATTCAGAAATTGCCACAAACTGTCAAAATAGCAACAGAAGAAGTGTTAAAAAACATTAGAGGTTATGCAATAAGACTAGAAAAAGGACATAACGAAGATGGCATATTAGTTGAAATAATTGATATGTCCACTAAAGAAGTAAAAGGAAAGGTTTATGCAGACCCTTCTAAATTTATGACTGAAAATGGACAATCTTATTTATGGTTTGAGTATTTTGGAACTCGGACAATATGCGGAACAAGAACATATAGGAAAAACAAAACACTTTATCGAATCAGGTTATACAGAATGGTATATACCTGTAAATAAAGTCGGTAGGTCATTAAGTTATCCAATTGTAACCATAAAAGGAGAACAATTCTATGTTGCAGTAGGCTCAAAAGCAAATCACTTTTTAAGTGATGCTGAATTTAAAAGCAGAAATGAAAATGTAGAAATAGTAAAGAAAAAGCTAGATGAAATGTTAAAGGAGATATGTAAATGAAAGATTTAAGTGAATTAGAATTTAGTGATTTAGTATATGAAAAGCTAGAATCATTGAAGTATAAGCAAATATTAACAAATCCGACAACAACAAGTAAATTTCCTTGTTTAGAATTACATACACCTTTAAAATCTGTAAATCTAACAGAAAATGCATTTCCAATTAAATCTACATTTCAGATATCAATAACTTGTTGGAATGAAAAGCAACGCCAAGCAATGAAAATGACAGATGAAGTTGCTTCAAAACTTCAAGAATTTAATTTTATAAGGACAAATACCAGCCCTGCAATATATGACCAGATATTGCAAAAATACGGTATAACAATAAAATTTGAGGTCATTTATAATGTAATAATGAACTCATTTGATTTTATAAGATAATAGGAGGAAATAAAAATGGCAAATGAAATAGTAGATAAAAACACAGAATTAGAAGAAATGCCTGATATATCAAAATGGGCGAAAGTATTTTATTCTGAAACAAAAACAGGAGAAAGAACACAAGTGGCATTTGTGGAAAAAATTCCAGTGTTAGAAGAATCACCCGATCAAATAACAGGTTCTGCATTAGATTTAGATTATGAATTTGCACAACCAGGAATCAAAAAAGCATCTAATATTGAAATAGATATATATTATACACATACACAACATAAGACATTAAGAACTTTAAAAGATAAAGAATTATATTGGTTCTTTCAAAATCCAGCACATACTGCACCATCAGGTGGAAAACCAATAGTAAGAACGTTAAAAGGAAAAATGTTTGTAACAATGCAAGAAATATCAGTAGGAGAATATCTAAAAGATAAAATGACAATATATAAAAATGGGGATGTTGAAGAAACAGAAGGCTTTCCCACAGTCTAGTTCTACATTAAGTGCTAGGAGTAGAACGAGAGAAGTTACTAGCACAATAGAAAAAAATACAGAGAAGGCCTAAGCCTTCTCTCTTTTGCAAAGGAGAGAATAAAAAATGAAATTAGAAACTAAATTTAAAACAATAAACTTAGTATTTACAACAAGAAAAATAGTAAATATAACAAATATATTAAAAGGAAAAAACTTTGAAGATTTATACTTCAAGGTTGTAAATGAAAGTAATTTAGATGCATTATCTAAAATAATATACATTTTTGCAGAGAACGAAGCTGGTATTAAAGCATTTAAGACAAGTGAAGAAGTATATGATTTTTTAGATGATTATAAAGAAGAAACAGGAAAATCATATTCTGATATTTTTAATGAATTAGCAGAGGTAATCAATAAAGAGGGTTTTTTCAAGAGCAAAATGAGCGAAGAGGAATTGAAACAAAAAATATCAAATCCATTATCAGAAGTAGATATGGAATCAATAATCAAAGCATCAGCGGAAAAAGTAATAGCACAAGTAACAGAACAAGAAATGCTAGCACAAGCTTAGGTAGTATAACGGAAAATATAGAAAATGCTAAAACAATAGAAGATATGGTATATTGTTTAGAACCATTAGCGTATTATTTTGGAATGAAACCAAACGAATTTTGGAACGAAAGATATAAGGATGTATTTTTATATTGTAAAGTGAATCTAATTAAATTACAGGATAGTTTTAAACAACAAATTAGTTTACAAGAGGCGGTTACAGACAAGTTAATTCAAGCAGATAGTATGTTATTTAAAAATCCTAAAATAATACCTATTCGAAAGATGTTTAGTGATTTATTTAAAAACAGATAAAAAATATATATTTTCGACAAACTTCGACAAAAAATGTATTTTGAAGATGGTATAATTTTATCTATAAAAAATGTAAAGGGAGATGTATTAATATGAAATGCCCAAAATGTGGAAGCGAAAATATAAATTTTCAAATAATTAATGAACAAAAATTAGTTACAAAACATCATGGGTTACTTTGGTGGTTGTGTATTGGCTGGTGGTGGATACCAGTAAAATGGATTTTTTTAACTATACCAGCATTATTAGCAGCAATATTTATAGGAAAAAGAAAAAAGATAAAAAACACTACAAAGACAATGCGTGTTTGTCAAAATTGTGGACATACTTGGAAAGGATAAAATAAAAAACACTTACTTAAGTAGGTGTTTTTTATTTTTTCTCTGACTTTATAAAGTTTATGAAATTTTGAATTTGTGTGATTTCTTCATTTGTTAAATCTGACAATTGAGACAATAAATCTTCTTTGTGAGAATTATTTGGAAATGGAGATAATCCTAAAAGATAATCAACAGAAACATTAAAAAATTTAGCTATTAAAATCTTTATCTCATCGTTAGGAGTTCTTTTTCCAGATTCATACTGAGAAATAGCCGATGCAGAAATATTTAATTTTTGTGCTAGTTGAAATATGCTTATATTAGCACTTTCTCTTAGAAGCTTAAGACGTTTACCTAATATATTATTATTCATAATTACACCTCTTTCTAAAATAATCATAACATATTGTGAAAAAAATTACAATATGTATTGACAACAAATAACAAAAAGTGTAAAATATAACAAACTGTTAAAAAAGGAGGTGAAAAAATGATAGTAAGCGTTTCAAAAGAAATAGATGATTCTAAAATTCGAATGGAAAGAGCAAGATTACATATAAGTCAAAAAGAATTAGCACAACGAATAGGAACTACAAGGGAAAAAATAAATGCAATAGAAAATGCTAAGTGTAAAAAAGTACAAATTGAATTATTAGAAAAACTAGCAAATGTTTTTGAATTAAAAGTAGAAGATTTATTAAAAAAAGAAGAGAGATAATGTGTCCATCGCCAAATTTTCACATTATCTCATACAAAAGAACAAAGTTCTTATCTATGAATATTATATCACGGATAAAGGCTTTGTTCAAGTACCAATTAAAAAATGGAATTGAAAGGAGTCTTTTTATTATGGAGAAAAAAGAAAAGATTAAAAATGTTTATAAGAAATTAGGTATTTTAGTAGATAATAATACAATAAATGAAATACTTAAAGACAAAGAAAGAACAGAAAATATAATAAGAATTTATAAGAAAGAAGAAATGGATTCAATGAATTATATTTTCAGTAAACAAAAGGACAATAAATCATTTACAATGTTTGAGCTAGAAGCGGCAAATAAAATAGATTTATTTGATAGAACTATAGTTGAATGGTGTAAATTAATTTGGGATAACAGAAATAATGAAACAAATATAAATGAAATATTAAAAGCATTAAATGAAAGTAGGTGGCCTAAATGTATATAACTAATTTATGGGGTGTATCTTTCTTATTTTTAATGCCGACTGCATTACTTATATTAGGAGCTTATATAGCAGGAAAAGAAGAAGGGAGAATAGAATATGCAAAATCTCAAAATAGACATAGAGCTAGAAAAACTACTGCCAAAATTAGAGGAAGAAAAGTTTAATTTATTAAAGGAAGATATTTTAAAAAATGGTTGCATAAATCCTATAATTGTATGGGATGGTTACATAGTAGATGGGCATCATAGATATAAAATATGCAAAGAGAATAATATTGAATTTAAAATAAAAGAAATGCAATTTGAAAATAAGCAAGAAGCAATGATATGGGCATGGACAACACAAAAAGCCCGAAGAAATATTGATGATGGAACATTATTTAATATTGCAAAAGTTTTTAAACCATATTATGAGAAAAAGGCAAAGGAACAACAGAAATTGTCTCAAGGAAGAGGGATAAAAAAAGGTTTTCACAAATGTGAAAACCTTAATGAAGAATCCAATACTGGTTTTATCAAGTGTGAAAATCCGATAAAAGAAGATAAAAAAGAAAAAATAACACCTATTAATACAACAAAAGAACTAGCTCAAATAGCAGGAACATCTCATAACACTATGAATAAAGTTATACAAGTACAAAAACATGCACCTGAACCAATACAAAAAGCAGTTAGAGATAATGTAATAAGTATAAACAAAGGGTATGAACTTACAAAAAAAGTAAAGGATTTACCACAAGAAAACAGAGAAAAAGAAGCGGAAAGATTAATAGATGAACAATATCAAAAAGAATGTAAAGAATTAGATAAAGCTCATAGAATATATTGCAAAATAAATGATGCAGTTTATAAGCCAATTTCAGTTGAAATAACAGAACAAAACGTTGGATATTGGATAGAAGATATGACACAAGAGGAATTGGCATTAGAAGAAAAAAATATAGATGAAGCAATTAGAAATCTAACAGAGATTAAGAGAATATTACAAAGTAAAAAAATAATAAGGAGAGTGAAATAATGGATAGAAAAGTAAAAGAAACTATATATAACGAGATACATAATAAAGGAGAAATTGACCAAGATCATATTGTTGGGCTATTAAAAATATATGATGACAAACCAAACTTAAATAAATTAGTTGAATCTTATTATAAATCTAAAGCAAATAGAATAATATCATCATTTAAAGATGACAATCATGTAAGAGATTGTTTTGCAGTAAAAGAAGGAAATAAAACAACATATGTAAATATAAGTACAACCAATAAAGTTTATTATGTTAAAGATATTGCTGGTTCATTAAAAAAACAAATAGACGGAAGAAAAAAATCAATGAAGAAAGCAAATTCAAGAGTAAAAATATTAGAAGGACAAGTAAAAATTGAAGATATTGAGAATGAAGAAATAGCTCAATAAAAATTAAAGCATCAGTTTAACTGGTGCTTTTTATAATGGGGAAGGAGATGAAATAATGGATAAAAACGAACAGGACTTAAATTTATTATCAAAAGATTATCAAAGAATAATTATAGAAAAAGAAGATACAAAAGAAATATTGGCAGAAATAACAAATAAAGAAATTAAATCTGCCAATAATATACAAATTAGAATAATGCCGACGTACGACTAATGTTTTTTGTCTTTGGGTGGACAAGGGTCATTGCCAAAACTATCTTTATCAGAAATAATACCATTTTTCTTATGTATAACAAGTTCTGAGTGTTGATTTTTAGCAATTTCTCTGGCAATTTTTTCAGCTTCTAATTTAGTATCAGTATGTTTTGTTGATTTTGAGTTGCCTTCACCCTTTACATCCCAACCACCATTGGGATTAGGAACTACGTGTTGATTTTTGCCCATAATATAATCACCACCTTTCTATTTGATATAAAAAATAGTATAGCAAATAGAAAATGAAAAAAATATCAAAAAATGTCGAACAAAATAAAAATATGGAAGGAGGAATGACTTATCACGGTCGAGGAAATAGAGATAATTGTAACTGCAAAAGTAGAAGAAGCATTAAAAGAGTTTGAAAAAATTGTACCAAACATAAAAAAACAAATGAAACAAGTCCAAGAAGCATTTTCAAAGATTGAGACTAAAGAAATGCAAAATAAAGTTCAACAAGCTACTAACTATGTAAAGAAAAAAGTACAGGATTTAAAACAAAGTTCAAAAAATAATGAAATTACAATTAAAGTAAATAATAAAGATGCACAGGAACAAATTAGCCAGACTTCAAAAAAAATAAAAAGTCTAAAAAAGCAAACTGAGCAACGGAGAAAAATTTGATGGTTTTATGAATGGAAAAGAAGCAGGAAAACTTGACGATTCTGTAATTAAGCAGATTGATAGCATCGCAAAAAGAATGAGTAAAACAATCAAAGGATATTCTGGAGGAATACAAAAACTTTCAGGAAACATTGACTTTAAAAACTTACAAAATAAAATGCAAGAAACGGAGTTAGTTGCAGAACAAACAGGGAAAAAAATAGGACATATAAAATATGATGATAAAAATATAAAGAGTTACATAAATGCATATAATAAAGCAATGGATTTACATCCAAGAATGAAAACATCAAATAAAATGCAATTGGCAAATAAAGAAATTCAAAATCAAGATTTTTATATGAAGGCAAAAATAGATACATCAGAAGCAAAACGAGAAATAAAAGGTTTTAGAGGAACAATTGAGAATGAAACAACTACTAAATCAAATTTTAGTAGTTTTTTTGATACTTTTAAATCTAAAATGGAACAAGCAAAAACTATAGCAGGAAGAATAGGAATAGCATTTAAAAATGTTGGAAGTGATATAGCAAGATGTTTAAATCCAATAAATTTGATAAAAAAAGGAACAGGAGCAATAGGAAATATTATTAAAAATATTGGGACAAAAACTAAGGGCGTTGGAACAGGTATAAAAAGTGGAATAGGTAAAGTGCTAAAATATGCAGCAGCATTGTTTAGCTTAAGGAGTATTTATTCTACGTTAAGCGGTTGTGCTCAAAGTTGGTTATCTAGCCAAAATGTAGGAGCTAAACAATTAAGTGCAAATATAAATTATATGAAATATGCTATGGGAAGTGCACTAACGCCCATAATACAATTTGCAACGAATTGTATGTATCAATTATTAAAAGCTATTCAATCAGTTGTATATGCATTGTTTAGAGTAAATATATTTGCTAAAGCAAGTGCGGGTTCATATGCAAGCATGGCTGGAAGTGCAAAAAAAGCCAAAAACGAAACAAAAAGTTTATCTAATATACATAGTGAAATAAATAATGTACAATCTAATGATAATTCAAATAGCGGAAGCGGTGGAACAACAACTCCAAGTTTTGATTTGTCTAGGATTGATAATACACCTAATAGTATTATAGATGCTATAAAAAAAGGGGACTGGTACAAAGTAGGTTCAGTGCTTGGACAAAAATTAAATGATGCAATGAATAGCATTCCTTGGGATAAAATACAAAATACGGCAAAAAAGATAGGAACTAATATTGCTCAATTTCTAAATGGATTCATAGAAACAACAAATTGGAATCAAGTTGGTAATACAATAGCTCAAGGAATAAATACGGCAATTTATCTTGTTCAATCATTTGTTCATACATTTAATTGGTCAAGCTTGGGTAGTGCTATTGCCAATGCAATAAATGGATTCTTTAAGAATACTAATTGGGGAGCATTAGGAGATACAATAAGTTCTGGCATTAAGGGAGCCTTAAATGGTATTACAACATTTTTCAAAGATCTTGATTGGAGTTTTATTGTTCAAGGATTAATTGACTTTTGCAAGAATATAGACTGGAATGGAATTGTAGACTCAATGTTTGAAATGTTAGGAAGCGCATTTGCAAGTTTTGTCAATCTAGGTATGATAATAGGTGAAAAAATAAATATTGCTTTAGATAATGCGAAGAACTTTTTTCAAGAAAAAATACAAGAATGTGGAGGAAATGTAGTAGAAGGAATATTTAAAGGAATAGGTGATGCTATAGCAAATATAGGGCAATGGATTAATGACCATATATTCCAACCATTTATAGATGGATTCAAAAATGCATTTGAAATACATTCACCTTCAACAGTAATGGCTGAACAGGGAAACTTCATAATGCAAGGCTTGCTAAATGGAATAACTAATTTAGTAGATAACGTAAAACAGATATGGGAAAATATTAAAAATACAGCAGTTCAGAAATTTACAGATATTAAAGATTCTATAAGTAATATTTGGCAACAAGTAAAAAGTAAAACCTCTGAGACATGGCAAAATATAAAAGATAAAGTAAAAGAAGGAGCACAAGGAGCTTGGAATGGAATTACATCTATATTTGGAAATATTCCAAATTGGTTTAAAGATAAATTTAGTCAAGCATGGCAAGCAGTAAAAAATGTATTTAGTACAGGTGGAAAAATATTTGATGGAATAAAAGAAGGAATATTAAGTGGTTTAAAATCAACAGTTAATGCGATAATAAGTGGAATAAATAAGGTAATAAGTATTCCATTTAATGGATTAAACTCAGCCTTAAGAAAAATAAAAAATTCTGAAATATTAGGTGTAAAACCATTTAGTTGGATTTCAACAATACAAGTACCACAAATACCACGACTTGCTAAAGGTGGTGTATTAACAGAGGCAACAACAGTGCTAGCGGGTGAGTATTCAGGAGCTAAAACAAACCCAGAAATTGTAACACCACAAAACATAATGAGAGATACATTTGAAGATGTGTTATCAGACTTTAATAGTAGTAATGGACAACCTGTACACGTAACAATTCAATATTTAGGCAAAGAAATATTTGACGACACAATAGATTATATAAACTCAAAAACCAGAAGAACTGGTAAAAATACAATAGTAACGGTAGGTGATTAATTATGTTATGGAGAGAACATGGAAAAACAGAAAATTTGCCAACACCATCAACATATAGTGCAGACATAGAAGACACAGACAATGATAGTTATACAAGTAAAAAAACAGGAGCATTGATAGATAACCCAATAGCAATAGGAATGTTAAAGCTTTCTATGGCATGGGATTTAAACTCAGAAGAAGAGGCAGAGAAACTAATACAAAAAACATATAAAAATCCACTTGTACTAGATATAAAAGTACCAGTTGTTAATGGTGGATTTTTAGAAGGAGCAAAATTTAGAGTTTCAAAAAGAAAAGTAGAAATGATAGATACAGAATTAAATAAGAACACTTCCAAAACCAGATGGAAGTGTTCTTTTAATTTGATGCAAAAAGAATTAACAGAAGCACAAAAACAAGCTGCGAAGAATGTGAATTAGTAGGAGGCTATAGATGTATAATACAAGTCAAAATTATAAAGAAAAGGTATTAAAGGATTCAACACAACATGAATTAAATATATATATAGATGGAAATAAAATAGAATCAAATCATATTATAGATTTTAGTTCGACATTAGAATTATTTAATAATAATGAATTTTGTTTAGGCTGCACTCCTGAAATTGATATTGAATTTGAAATAGATAAAAGAGATTTGCCAGAAAACTATAATGAGGTTTATGTCGAAAGTGGCTTAGAAGATGAAATAATACCTGTTGGCAAGTTTACAATTCAATCAGTAGAAGATGATGAATTTAAAGTTAAAATAAAAGCTACAGATTATATGAAAAAATTTGAGGATAATAAATATGATGGTAGTGACTTAACTTACCCTGCAACTATGTTACAAGTGCTACAAGATATATGTACTAAAATAGGAGTAGAATTACGGTTCTACTTCTTTTCTTAATTCAGACAAACAAATAGCAGTATATGATAATACTGTATCAGCTAGGACTTATTTGAGTTATATTGCTGAGCAGGCAGAGGGATTTGCAGTAATAGGCAGAGATGGAAAATTGTATATCAAAACATTTGGAGAAGATGCTGCGAATATTGATATCAACTTATTTGGAGATTTCAAATGGGGAGATAAATTTAAAGTATCAAAAGTTTTTTATGAAGATGGAATACAAAATTATAAATTTGGAGATGAAACTGCAAACACTGTATATATAAATCAAAGCAATATGTACATAGTTGATAGTGAACAAATAGAAAACATATACAACCAAATTAAAGATTTTGAAGTATATTCGTTTGAGGGTGAAACAATAATAGACCCAGCTTATGATATAGGCGATATATTAATTATAGATGGCAAAAAAGTCTTGTTTCAAGGTGGACTAGAATATGCTGGTAAATTCAAGGCAAGTATAAAAAGTAAAATTCAAGCAAAGACAGAGCAAGAAAGCATGCAAACAAAACAAAGTAATTCAGATAAAATAAGAAGAATACAAAGTCAAATAAATCAAACAGAAGGTAAAATAACTCAACTAGCAGAAGAAATAACAGAGCAAAGTCAAAAGATAACAGAAGTTGAACAAAATGTGGAGGGCATATCTCAAAAGGTAGAAAATATTCAAGATTTGACAAATGATGCAAACGGAATAAAAAGCGTAAAACTAGAAAAATGTGTTGATGGCGAAATAGTTGAATTTCATATCTATGGAAATAATGTAGTATTTAAGTATCAATGTTTAGATGATAATTTATATTTAAGTAATAATTTAATATTAGGAAAAGACAGAAGTATAATTATAATAACAGATGAAGATGAAAACAAGGAATATTATGATTTAAAAATTGAAGAAGTATTACGACAAAATGGTAAAGTAAAAGATGAATTTATTTTAAAAGATGGACAAGCACAGATAATAAGAAGAGTAAACAAAGATGGAACAATAAAAGACAATGAAGAAATAGAAGATTTAGGAGAGTTTCACATACATCTTTCAAAAGGAAACAATACACTTGAAATAAAAGATTTCAGTGCAAATATTTATGTAAAATGGGCTGTTCAAAATGAATATACAAATATGTTTGCTACAAAAGCAGAAATGAATAGTAATATAAAGCAAACATCACAAGAAATAAATTTATCAGTAGATAAAAAATTTGAAAATTACAGTACAACAACTGAAATGAACAGCACGATAACACAAACGGCAGAAAGCATTAACTCAGAAGTAAGAAAGAAGGTTGGAGAAGATGAAATTATTTCAAAAATTAATCAGTCTGCTGAAGAAGTATCGGTAGATGCACAGAAACTCAATATCAACGGAGTAATATCTGCAAATGGAAACTTTCAAGTAGATACTGATGGAAATATGATTTGTAATAATGGACAGTTCAATGGTGGGAAAGTTGCATTATTAGATAATCCAGAAGATGACGATTCAAGACTCGAAATAACATCGTCAGGTGCAGAAACAAAAATTTTCAGTGATGGTCTTTATATAAATAATTCATCTGGAAGTGTAAGCCTTCGGATACGGATTGCTTGCAGCTAATGATAATTATTCTAGCTCTATAGATACTGACGACTGGATTTTTGCAGGACCTAATGAAGTATATTTTCAAATGGACCATAATTCATGTTTAATTAAAAATTTAAAATATCAAACTATATCACAGAGTTCTTTAGAAGAAATGAAGAAGAATATTGAAAAACTAAATATAAATGCATCTGAGATTGTAAAAAATTCAGATATTTATAAATATAACTATAAAAATGAAGAGAACAATAGCAAGAAACATATTGGTTTTGTGATTGGAAATACTAGAAGAACTCCCAAAGAAGTAATATCAAATAGTGAAGATGGTATTGATATTTATGCAATGGAAAGTATTCTATGGAAAGCTATGCAAGAGCAACAAGAACAAATAGAAATATTACAAAACAAAATAAAAGAAATGGAGGAAAAGATAAATGAAAAAAATTAATTTTCAAAACGATGTGACAAAAGTAAATGCAGAAACATTTAATACATTTCAAAATAATATAGAAGAAGCATCAGTTCCAACAGGTGGAACAACAGGACAAGTATTAACTAAAAGCTCAAATGAAGACAATGAAGTGACTTGGAAAGACCCTGTTGAAACACAAGTAATAAACAATCTTAATTCGTCAAGTACAACGAGTGCTCTTTCAGCTAATCAAGGGAGAGCATTAAACAATAAAATTGCACTTGTAAAAGAAGAAATAGTAAACAATCACACATATTCAACAGAAGAAACAAAAATAGGCACTTGGATAGATGGAAAACCTTTATATAGAAAGACAATAATATATACGTCTGGTTTTGTAATAGGTGGAGAAAAAGTATTTACCCATGGTATAGCTAATTTAGATGAAGTTGTATCTTATAAAGCAAAATATTTGAGAAGTGATGGCACTACACAGTTTATTCCTACGATTCATTCAGATATGCAAAAATGGGCTAGTGGAATATATGATTTTTCACATACTAGTTTTGCTCTATATGTAGGGTCATTGAATAACGATTTTACTATAAATAAGCTGATTATAACTTTAGAATATACCAAAACAACGGATTAGGAGGAACATCTATGTTAGATGAAAAATATATTGAAAAAATAGCAGAAATAGAACAACGTTCTAAATCTAACACAAAAAGACTTGATGAATACGATGGGCAAATAAAAGAATTACAAAACACATATACTATAATGGAAAAAATGGATTATAGAATGGGAAATGTAGAAAATAATGTATCTGAAATTAAAGAGGATATACAAAAATCAAAAGAGCAAAAGGGAATGAAGTGGGATAAATTAATTGATTATTTATTCTATGCAATTTTAGCTTATGCTCTTTTTAAATTAGGTTTAAAATAATAGGAGGTGCAAAATGAAAAATAAAATATTAACAATGGCAGCAGCAATATTAACAGCTGTTGCTATTTTTATTGGTGTATATGTAGATTATACCAAAACAGGAAAAATAGATAAAGACAAAGTAAATGAAGCAGTAGACACAATAGTGGATGCAATAAATACATATGAAATGACAGACGAGCAAGTAGAAGCTTTACCAACTACAGAAGTGGTTGAACAAACAGAAGAACAAGAAAATGCAGTTGAGCAAGATGTAGAAAGCGAGGGCTTTGAATTACAAGGCGAGATAGCTTACGAGGGTGCTAAAGCTGAATCTTGGAATGTTGAACTAGGCGATTACAAAGGACTAACATATTATTCTCAACTAGATTCAAGATGGGCAAATAAACCATACACAAGTTGTGGAAATGGTTCACAAACTATTGGCTCAAGTGGTTGTGCTCCAACCTGTGCTTCAATGATTGTAACAGCAACAAAAGGAGCAATAACACCAGATACTATGTGTAGTTTATTTGTAAAATATGGTTATAGAAGTTCAAACAACGGAACATATTTAAGTGCTTTTAGAGCAGTAGCAGATGAGTTTGATATAGGTTATGAAGAAACGTATAACTTAGATAGAGCAGTAGAACTATTAAGGAATAATCATTATGTAGCTGTAAGTTGTGCAAATGGGCTATTCACAACAGGTGGACATTTAATTCTAATAGTAGGAATCGATGGAGATACATTAAAAATATATGATCCTTATCTTTATTCAGGAAAATTTGAAACATCTACCAGAAGAGGAAAAGCAACAGTTTCAGGAAATACTGTATATTGTTCAATAGATAACTTTAGAAGATATGCAAACTACACTAGATTTTTTGCATATGCACATGATGAAAATGTACCAACAAATAATACAAAACCAGTTGTTACAAATACATATACAAGATATGTTAAAGCAAATGGTGGATTAAATGTAAGAAACTGTCCTAACGGAAAGAAAGTTGGAGCAATAGCAAATGGAACACAAGTTACAATTTATTCTACAAGTGGTAATTGGAGCGAAATAGGAACAAACAGATGGATTTGTAGTGATTATCTAACAAGTTATATGCCTAGCAAAACAAAAACTGTTACAACTAAATCTCGTAGCTATACAATAGGGAAATACAAAGTAACATCTAATTTAAATGTAAGAAGCGGAGCAGGAACAAAATATGCAAGAAAGAGTTATAAACAATTATCTGCAAATGCTAGATTACAAAATAGAAAATTAGGTGGAGAATATTCAGGTTACAGAAAAGGTGTAGTTTGCACAGTTACAAAAGTAGTTTATTCAAATGGATATTATTGGGGAAAAGTAAATTCAGGATATATTTGTTTAAACTATTGTAAAAAGATATAATCATATGATATAATCTCATTAGTTTATTAGCAGTTATGAAAGATATTAGAGCTAGATTGATTAATTTCAGTCTAGCTCTTTTTTTGTGCCAAAAATCAGTAAAATTAAGGTATAAAACTATATTACTTAGAAATAAAAATGGCTTAAAATTGATTTTAAAAGGTCGGATTTTAGCTAAAAATCAATATTTTTTATAATTATGAATAGAATATAAATAAACAAGAAAAAATATTATGAAGACAAAAATGTGTTCAGTTTTTATTGACAGAATTATATAAAAGATATATAATATTACAACAATATTAAAAATATATTACAATTTTATTAATCTAATTGACAAAAATAAAAAATAATATAATATCTAATATAGGGGGGATTTAGATGTTAGAAATTAAAGGTTTCAATGAAGAACCATCTAAAGCAATAAAACTAGCCTTATACATTAGAAAAAAATATTTAGAGTACAAAGGAAATATTGATAAAAGAGTAATTTCACCAATAAAATTGCAAAAATCATTATACTTTTTATTTGCGTATTGGGGTCAATTTATAAAGAACAATAAAGAAAATCAAGATAGTGTTGAAGTTAACTATTCTAATTATTCGGAATATTTATTTGATGATAAAATTGAGGCATGGACGTATGGACCAGTAGTCCCAGATGTTTTTATAGCAGAAAAACAAGGGCATTTGGATATGCTAGACTCATTTGATATAGATTTTTTTGAGAAAAATGAAGAAAGTAGAGTAAAGAAAGAATTTATTGATGACTTATTAAGACAATTATTTGAAGCAGATGATTTTGGTTTAGTTAGGTTGTCTCATCAAGATCAATGTTGGATAAGAAATTATGTAGAAACTGATGAAAAACATAACAGAGAAATTCCAAAAGAGGAAATATTGGATGAATACACTAGAAAGTAGATTAGATAGAATTGAACTGCAAAATCAAGGAAATCAATTTAAACATGCAATAGATAAAATAACCAGAAAAGGTTGCAAAGTGATAAATACAACACCATTTCATTTTAAAAAATTTGAGTTTAATGGTAACTTACATTCAAACCATATAGAAAATGAAAAATTTACTAATTTTATTAAAACTAAGGGAAATATGTATTATAGTGTCTTAGAAAAAACAATTGATAAAATATATTCTGAAAATTATAATTTTCTAAAAGAGTTTCAATTAGAAGAAAACAATTACAGTGAAATATCAGAAGCAACACAAAGATTAAAAAGAATAATTATGGAAGTTAATAATATAAAAAATATAAAAGATGTGCCAAAAATAAACGAAATGATTCCTGTGAAATATTTAAAAAAACAAGAAAAAAGATATAAAACATTAAGATTGTTTGTAAATATAAGAGAAAACGGATATATTGATTTATATTTAATAGACTTATACCATTTAGGAATTAATGCATATAATAATAACACAGGAAAATATGATTTAGATACAAACTATAACACAAATAAGGACTGGGATGTTTGTATATCAAATATTGCAGATAATTTCAAACAAGAGAACTAGAAATAGTTCTTTTTATTTTACAACTTTCGACAAAATAACCACTTTTATTATGCTATAATTAACATAAAAAGGAAGTGATAGTATGAATATTTATAAGAAAAGTATTAATTACTTAAAAAAGCAGAATAAATATTTTACTAAAACAGAATGGAACAAAATAGCAAATGAAAATAATTTATTAAGTGCAAGAACAATAGAATATTTCTCTGGAAAGAGTCTAAAAAAATTAATTAATGAAAATGCCTAGTATAAAACTAGGCATCATCTTTTATATTCAAAACTAAATCTAATAACTGACTAACTTCTAAAGCTTCTTTAGAATCTAAACCGTATTTTTTAATTCGTCTATACATTTCTTTTCTTAAATCTTCAATATCAAGTCTAGTATAAAATAAATCTTTAACATTAACATCTAATACTCTTGAAATCTTATATAAAGAAGATAAAGTAGGATTATATTTCTTATTATTTTCAAGTTCAGAAATATAGCTTCTAGACAATCCAGTTTCTTTACTTAACTGTCTTGCAGATATATTTTTATTATTTCTAATTTCTTTAATTCTAAATACAAACATATAAAACCTCTAATATAGTATTAGAATATTTTATAATTTTTATTCGAAATTGAATAGTCTGTCGCTGTCAGCGACATATTTGTGTCGAATGTCGCGGTCGATTTTTGTTGCCTTTTGTAAAATGTTGTAATACAATCATAAAAAAGAGATAGCTCGACTGGAACTCGAAACTATCTCGGAAGATTGTATATTAGAAAATCCACTTTTAATATACAATCTAAAATTAAATTTGTCAAATTTTGGAGGAGTATATGGAAGAATTAAAAGAAGTAGTAAAAGAATTAAGTTTTAGAGAAAGGACTATATTAAAAATATTTAAAAAGACATTTATAAAATTTTATAATTATACAAGAATAGAAATAAAAAAGTGGATCAAACAGGATGATGTTTGCAAACTGATAGGAATAGATAATGCTCCTGTTTTGTATATGTATGGCATAGAAAAAGATGTTCTTTTCACCTCAATGAATAAAGAAGCATCACCTGATAATATATCAACCCAAAGTTTACGAGCTAAATAAAAACAAGAACATGAAAAGAAATATATTAATTATCTTGGCTACAT
>ERZ772819.1601-NODE-1601-length-17977-cov-7.249135_pt1 | contig 17977 bp, 18 predicted proteins | sample MGYA00580860_ERZ772819 | MGnify/ENA primary metagenome ERZ772819 (study PRJEB29015, sample SAMEA2737683) | human gut metagenome | biome: human gut; feature: human-associated habitat; material: faeces | place: China | collected 2012 ...
TCTCGTCAAGGCCTTCGGCTCGCAGGGTCAGACGCGGACTGCGGCCATCAGTCTGAAGCTCGCCGAGCGCGAGCTGTTCCGCCGCGATACCGGAGAAGAACCGGTGCTGCTGCTCGACGACGTGCTCTCGGAGCTCGACGCGAGACGGCAGGATTTTGTGCTCAATCAGATCCGTTCCGGGCAGGTGCTCATCACCTGCTGCGAGCCGGACCGGCTTTCCGACATCGGCAAGCGGATCCTGATCGAAAACGGGCAGATACGGGAGGATCCGGCATGTATCTGAACATCGGCGGAGATTTTTCCGTCCGCAGCGAGACCATCGTCGGCGTCTTTGATCTGGATAACACCACCTGCTCCAAATGGACGCGGAAATTCCTCACGGAAGCGCAGAAGGCCGGCGCCGTCGTCGAAGCGACGGACGAGCTGCCGAAGTCCTTTCTTGTGACGAGCGAATACGGCCAGAGCCGCGTCTATCTGACGAAATATAACGCCGCCATTCTGGAAAAACGCATCCAGGAGGCCGGCGGAACCTCATCCCGGCAAAAGGAGAAACAGTATGAGTGAAGAAATCAGGAACATAACCGAAGCGGAAAAGGAATATGATATTATTATATTCGATTTCCCCGCCGGTATGGATTTTTCGCTTTACACCTGTTTGCCTAAGGGAGCGCTTTTCCTGACGGTGGCAGTGCCCGATCCTGTCTCGGTACGGGACGCGGCAGCGGTAAGCGAGAAGCTTTCCGGGCTTTCCTGCTCATCAAGGCTTGTTATCAACAATTTTAAATACCGCCTTGTAAAGCGCGGGATCTTCCGCAATATCGATGATATTATCGACAGTGCGGGCTTAAGACTTTTAGGCGTTGTACCGTCAAGCGAGGAGCTGGCGTTTCTCTCGGTCACGCATCGCATAAAGCCGAACGGCAGACCTATGCGGGCATTTAAAAGAATAGCCGTAAGGCTCTGCGGTGAAAGCGTTCTGCTGCCGCAGCCTAAAAAAATATAAAAAAGGGGTATAAAAAATGACAATTGCACTTATAGCACACGACGCAAAAAAAGAACTTATGGTTCAGTTCTGCATTGCATACTGCGGAATTTTGAGCAGATATAATCTGGTTGCCACCGGAGCTACCGGTAAAACCGTTTCCGAGGCTACCGGACTTAACATAGTTAAATTTTTGGGCGGCTCGCAGGGCGGTGCACAGCAGATAGCCTCACGCATCGGCTGTGATGAGATTGACCTTTTACTTATGTTCCGCGACCCGCTGAATCCGAAGCCCAACGAGCCTGACGAGCGTGCTCTTTTAAGGCTTTGCGATGTGCACAATATTCCGGTTGCCACCAATATTGCCACCGCCGAAATGCTTATTCACGGGCTTGAGCGCGGCGACCTTGACTGGCGCGAGATCGTAAAGAATAATAAATAATTTCCGGAGCAAATACTTATGGCAGAAATTAACCGCGCCGTTAAGGGCACGGGCGATGTTTTACCGTCAGACAGCTATAAATGGCAGTTCGTTGAGGGTAAAATGCTTGAAACCGCCCGCCTTTACGGCTTTAACGAGATAAGAATACCGGTTTTTGAGCACACCGAGGTCTTCCGCCGCAGCGTCGGGGATACCACCGATGTCGTGCAGAAAGAAATGTATACCTTTGACGATAAGGGCGGGCGCTCTGTAACCCTGCGCCCCGAATTTACCGCCGGAGTTATAAGAAGCGCCATTGAAAAAGGGCTTGTAAACGGCGCACTGCCGGTTAAGGCGGCGTATGTGGGCGGCTGCTACCGCTACGAAAAGCCGCAGGCAGGCAGACTGCGCGAATTCCACCAGTTCGGCGTTGAGTGCATAGGCGCCGCTTCCCCTTCGGCTGATGCAGAGGTTATAGCTTTAGCCAAGCAGGTGCTTACCGCCGTGGGAATTGAAAAAATTTCGCTTGAAATAAACTCAATAGGCTGCCCTGAGTGCCGCAAAGATTATGTTGCGGCACTTAAAGATTATTTCAGGCAGCATATTGACGAATTGTGCGATACCTGCCGCGACAGGTTGGATCGCAACCCCATGAGAATACTTGACTGCAAATCACCCGTATGTAAAAAAATTGCGGAAGACGCACCGGTCGTGACCGATTATTTATGTGATGACTGCCGCGCTCATTTTGAGGCGGTGCAAAAATATCTTACTGCCGAGGGCGTTGAGTTTACCGTTAACCCGCATATAGTGCGCGGGCTTGATTACTACACCCGCACGGTGTTTGAGTTCGTTTCCGGCGATATAGGCGCGCAGGCAACGGTTTGCGGCGGCGGCAGATATGACGGGCTTATTGCCCAAATGGGCGGTCCCTCCGTTCCGTCGCTCGGCTTTGCTATGGGCATTGAGCGCATAATGCTGCTGCTTGAGGCACAAAAAACCGAGCTGCCGAAACCCACCACCTGCGATATTTATATTGCCGCTATGGGAGACAATGCAGCGCTTAAAGCCGCCGAACTCTGCGCGCAGCTACGGCAGGACGGCTTCTCGGCGCAAACCGATATTTGCGGCAGAGGGCTTAAAGCGCAGATGAAATACGCCGATAAGCTCGGCACGGAATTTACCATGGTTTTGGGCGATAACGAGCTTGAAGCAGGCAAAGCCCGCCTTAAAAATATGGCAAGCGGCAGCGAAACCGAAGTAAGGCTTGAAAGCCTTGCGGACGAGCTGCTTTCCGCTATACATTCCTCCGCGCTTGATGATCTTGCGGACAGTATTTTAAAGCAATAAATTTTTCAGGCAATCCTTCGGTTGCCTAAGAGGTGTTTAAGGTTGAAACTTGACAGAATGAACGGTATGAAACGCACCGACTATTGCGGCACGCTCACAAAGGAGAAAATAGGCGCAGAGGTAGTGGTTGCAGGCTGGGTGCAGCGGCAGCGCGACCTCGGCGGGCTTATATTTGTTGACCTTCGCGACCGCAGCGGAATAGTGCAGCTTGCGTTTGACGATACAACGGACAAGGCGGTTTTTGAAAAGGCGACCGCGCTGCGCAGCGAGTTTGTGGTTATGGCAAAGGGCAAGGTGCGTATGCGCTCCTCGGTTAATACCGAAATTCCCACGGGGGATATTGAAATTGAAGTAACCGAGCTTAAAATTTTGGGCGCGAGCGAAACTCCGCCCTTTGAAATTTTGCCCGAGACCGGCGTTAAAGAGGATTTAAGGCTTAAATACCGCTATCTTGACCTGCGCCGCGCGCCGCTTCAGCGCAACATTATGCTGCGCCACAAAATAGCCAAGGTAACGCGCGATTATTTTGACGAAAACGGGTTTATTGAAATTGAAACCCCTACCCTTATTAAATCCACCCCGGAGGGCGCACGTGATTATCTTGTGCCGTCCCGCGTTCATAAAGGCAGCTTTTTTGCCCTGCCGCAGTCGCCGCAGCTTTACAAGCAGCTGCTTATGCTTTCGGGCTTTGACCGCTACATTCAGCTTGCCCGCTGCTACCGCGATGAAGACCTGCGTGCGGACCGCCAGCCCGAATTCACACAGATAGACCTTGAAATGTCATTTGTGGAAAAAGAGGATGTTTTCGCGGTTGCCGAAGGCTATATGAAACGCCTGTTTAAGGAAATACTGGGCGTGGATATTGAAACTCCCCTGCCGCGCCTTACCTATACCGAAGCTATGGAAAGCTACGGGTCGGATAAGCCCGACACCCGCTTTGATATGAAAATTAAGGATATTTCCGATATAGTTGAAAACTGCGGTTTCGGCGTATTTGCCGATACGGTTAAAAACGGCGGCACGGTAAGAGCCGTAACCGCCAAAAACGCCGCCGGCGTGTACACGCGTAAGGAAATTGATAAGCTGACCGAAGAAGCCAAGGGCATAGGCGCAAAGGGTCTCGCCTTTATCCGCTGGGTGGAGGATGAGCCCAACTGCTCCTTTGCAAAGTTTATGACTGCAGACGAAATGGAAGCCATATACGAGCGCACGGGCGCCGAAAAGGGCGACGTTGTGCTGATAGTAGCCGACCGCAAAAAAACCGTGCTTTCAGTTCTCGGCGCTTTGCGCCTTACCGTTGCAAAGCGGCTTGAAATTATCCCCGATAAATACAACCTGCTTTGGATAACCGAGTTCCCGTTCTTTGAGTACAATGAGGAAACCGGTAACTGGGACGCTATGCACCACCCGTTCACAAAACCGCTTGACGAGTGCATACAGTACCTTGATTCCGACCCCGAAAAGGTTTTTGCCGACGCATACGATTTGGTGCTTAACGGCATTGAGCTTTCGAGCGGCTCTATTCGTATAACCGACCCCGAGCTGCAAAAGCATATGTTTGAGGCGCTGGGGCTTTCCGATGAGGAGGCATACGCGAAGTTCGGCTTCTTAACCGACGCGTTCCGTTTCGGCGCGCCGCCGCACGGAGGTATGGGCATAGGGCTTGATCGCCTTACAATGCTGCTTTGCGGCTGTGATAACCTGCGTGATGTTATCGCCTTCCCTAAGGTCTCAAATTCAAGCGAGCTTATGTCGGGCGCACCGGCAGAGGTAGACAACGCACAGCTCAAGGAGCTTTCCATAAGCATTGAAGGATAACGCATAATTGCAAAAAACGCCATTATAAACCCCCGATAAACCGTTCATTTTACGGAGCGATTTATCGGGGGTTTATCATTATGGAAAAAGCATCGGAGCAATTAGTTTTTAATTGCTCCGATGCCGGTTTGATTTAAAAGGTCTGTCCCGCCCTGCCGTAATGCGCTTAAAATAACCTGCGGTTTGTGCAGGTGGGTGCCCGCCGCGCGGCTTCACGCTCCCTTCTTCCGAACTCGGCACAGCCGCGGGAGGTCTGCAATCCGCCGCGCGAGCAAGGGCCCCGATTTAAAAGGTTGTAGGGCTATATAAGACGCGGTCCGCGAACAGCGCAGGACACTTTTTATTCTATATTATTATTTGTCGTCTATTTCAAAAAAATCCTCAAGACGTTCAACAAATGCGTCGGCAATCATATCGTATTCGTCATCGTCCTCTATTTCGTAATAGTATTCGTCGCCGTTTTCCTCTTCCTCGCCCACCTTTACTATAACCAGCTCTCCGCTGTCATCAAGCATTTTCTGCGGGTCATCGTAAATCGGAAGCATTGCAAGGTATCTTCCCGTTTCAGCTTCAATAGCGTCAAGCACCTCAAATGTATATTCCTTACCGTCATCGTCAGACAGGGTGACAATATCCGGGTTGTATTCGTCTTTGTTCTTAATCTCGTCCATATCAGAGCCTCCTTAGTACAAATATATTTTAACCCCAAAATTCCTTTAAGTCAATGGGAACTTTTTTCTTTTTCAAGCTCAATTACCTTTTTAAACTGCGTTTCGTAAAGAAGGCGGTATTTTTCGCTTTTACCGAGCAGCTCCGAGTGCGAGCCGCTGTCGGTAATAACCCCGTTTTCTATTACCATAATTTTGTCCGCTGCTATTACTGTTGATAACCTGTGTGCTATAACAAGGCTTGTTCTGCCCGCCATTACAGCCGAAAGCGCCGACTGTATAAGGCTTTCCGATACCGAATCGAGCGAAGATGTAGCTTCGTCCAAAATAAGTATTTTGGGATTCTTTAAAATTACCCGCGCTATTGAAACGCGCTGCTTTTCACCGCCCGAAAGCTTTAAGCCGCGGTTGCCTACCACCGTATCGAATTTTTTGGGCAGCGATAAAATAAAATCGTAAATATTAGCCGCCTTGCAGGCGTTTTCAATCTCCTCGCGCGTGGCATCGGGCTTTGCATAAAGCAAATTTTCAAGAATAGTGCCGTTAAAAAGGTATGTATCCTGCGTTACAATGCCGATATTTTGTCGGAGATATGCAAGCGAAAAATTTCGGACATCCGTCCCGGCTATTTCAACGCTGCCGCGGCTTACGTCGTAAAGTCGCGGTATCATGCCTATAATTGTGGATTTACCCGCGCCCGAGGTGCCTACTATTGCGTACATAGCGCCGCTCGGCACGGTGAAATTTACTCCCTTTAAAATTTCGTGACCGTTTTCATAGGAAAAATGCACGTCGGAAAACTCTATTTTGCTGTCATCAAGCGGGGGAGTTACGGGATTTTCAGGGTCTTCAATATCGCACTTACGGTCGAAATATTCAAAAATTCGGGTAAACAGCGCCATTGACCTTACAAAGTCCACCTCTAAATCAAGCAGCTGTCTTACCGGCTGGTAAAGCCTGTTGACAAGCGCCACCACTACCGATATATCGCCCACGGTAAGCGACGAATCGGTGTGGCTTATTATAAGGAAGCCGCCCACAAAATAAATGAGCAGCGGCGCTATTTGTATAAACATACCTAAAAAGACGCGGAACCAACTGCCCGCGCGCTGCTCGCGTATTGTTATTTTGGTGGTTTCATCGTTTATTTTGCGGAATTTTTCATATTCCGTTTTTTCCTTTGTAAACAGCTTTACAAGCATCGATCCGCTGACCGAAAGCGTTTCGTCTACCTGCTGGTTAAGCTCGTCCTGCTTTTCCTGCGCCTCGCTTACAAGCTCCCAGCGCCTTCTGCCCACCGCCTTTGTGGGAAGAATTAAGAGCGGCAGCACTATAAGCCCCACTATTGCAAGCCGCCAATCGGTATAGAAAAGATAAAATACACAAGTTGCAACGGTTAAAACATTGCTGAAAACCGAAGCCAGCATACCCGATATAACCGAGCTTACACCGTTAATATCGCTGTTCATGCGGGTTATTATATCGCCCTGCTTTTCATTTGTGAAAAAGCCGTGCGGCATATGCAAAAGATGATCGTACATCTGATTCCGCATATCGTAAATTATCTTTTGCGAAATCCAGCTGTTTATGTATTGCTCAAGCACGCTTATAATCTGCGCGGCGGAAAGCACAATAAACGCCAGCACCACAAGCCCCAAAAGGGTTTTTACATCGGCGCTGTCGTCCACTATCGCGTCAACAATCTTTCCCGTTATAATTGACGGGAAAAGCCCCAAGACCGCCGAAACGGCAAGAGCGGCAAAAACCGCTATGAATTGCAGCTTATACGGCGATAAATAACCGAATATTCTTTTAAGCAGCGCTTTTGTCAATTTCGGCTTGTTCTGTTTTTCTTCATCTGTCAAAAACCCGCGCGGACCGCCGCCTATACGCATAGGCCCTCTCATTCCGGGGGGCGGGGGCATCATAGGGCCCATAAGCATTTCTCCTTAAAACATATATATTTATATTTTAACATATATTTCAAACATTGTAAAGTTTTGAACAAACTGTTAATTTAACTAAAAGTTATTAAAAAGCACTTGACAAACTATAAATTATGCTTTATAATAAAACCAGACAAAAGGAAAGGAGTTGAAAACAAAGATGAGAGAGGAAGCTCCACCGGCTTACTTTTAAAATAAAATGAAAGTGGTGAATCCAATGAAGTAGGAAAAGGGCAGTCGCGGCAGGCGGCATTGAAATGATAATAAAATCTAAACGATTTTTTAATAGATAACCCGAAAAGGTGATTAAAATGATTGTGAGGAAATCACAGCACAAATAAATCAATACGGGTGATACCAATGTACTATTTATTAAACGGCTCGGTTAGCTCCAATACATAGATTTCGCGATATTTGATTGTTCTTGATATGCCAAAGGGCATTAGCACAAATTCAGTTAATATTAAAACAAACCGTTCAAGGGTTAAGTATATAGGGTTAAATAAAAGAGCTTTCTAAAATTGAATAAGTAAAAAATCTAACAGCTGCGACATATTGTGCCGCAGCTGTTTTTTGCGTTTACATTTTTTATTAAAATTTCAACTCATAATTTACCTATAATATTTTGTATGCGACAGCATACAATATTACTGCAAACGCGAAAAGAAAAAACAGGAGAGAAAAACATCATGGCTAACAAAAGCGTAGTACCTGAGGCTAAAGAAGCCCTCAACCGTTTTAAGATGGAGGCTGCCAACGAGGTTGGCGTTAACTTAAAGCAGGGTTACAACGGTGACCTTACCTCCAAGCAGGCCGGTTCTATCGGCGGTCAGATGGTTAAAAAGATGATCGAATCTTACGAAAACAGCATGAAGTAAGAGTCTTTTTGACCTATCGGGCGGCACTTAATGTGCCGCCCGATTGAGCGTGCCGAAAAAATCGCCACTCTCCCCTAGTGTAACAGGACTCGAACCTACCGCGGTTTCGCTCGCCGCCTTTTAGATTGCGGCTTTGCGTTCATTTTTGCAAGGCGTTAGCCTTGCTGCAAATTTCTCGCTTCGCCGAATAAAAAATTCGGCGGCAGAAACTTTTAACCTACCGAAACAAAAAATTTTGTTATAAGACGAAGCCGACTAAACGCAGGAATACTGCCGTATTTCAAGTTTTGAGGCAATGTATTATGCAAAATTTTGTTTCGTAGGCGCGACAGGTTCGAGTCCTGTCACACTACGGGAATGCCGCTCGCTCTAAAATCACAGATTTTCGGATTGCGCTCCCTACTGTTGCGGTGTCCAAAGAAAATAATCGCCTGGAGCGCGAATTTTCTTTGACCGCGTCGCCATAACGCCCTCCTTTTATCCGCCGCACAGGCACGGGAAAAACGAAAATTGCGGCGTCACCGCCGCAAATACAAATTTAAGGTTTTATCTAAATACGAAAATGTAATCCCCACGGCGCATTAAAAAGCTGCACTGTGAGGATTATAATTTATTTTATTCAAGATTAAGCCTTTTTGAAAGGAAGTGCCGCGTTATGAAAAAATATGCGGCGGCAAGAATAAGGCTGTAAACCGTGAGCAGAGCTATGAATATCTGAAAAAAGCCGACGGTAAAGGTTGCGGCCTCCATTATATCCTGAAGAAAAAACACCGCAATTATCATAATAAATGTGTTTATAACCTGAACTGCGGCGTAAAGGCCGATGTATGCCACAACCGCACCGCCTATTCTGTTTTTAAACTGCTGACCTATCGCGATAGCGGCGTAAAACATTAGAAGCGATTGGAACATACCTATAACAGCGGCGATAATAAGCTCCGCCGATATACTTATAAGCTGACCCGCAGTAAGCATCTTCCCGGCCTCTTCAAGCCCGGTGCACAGCGCTTCAATAATCTCTCGAAGCGTATCGGTTCCCGCCACCATTATAAGCAATGATGCAATGACCGATATAAAATCGATAATTATAACCAAAACCCCGCAAAGCAGCTTGCAAACGATATGCTGCGTGGCACTGAACGGCAGAGTAAAGGTCAGATATCCCTCACCCGACAAAAGGTTTTTATAAAACCGCATTACCACAACGACCATGCCCACAACAAAAACCGCGACTATTGAAAAAAAGTAGATTGTGGTGCTGATTCGCGAGGGGATTTGCAGCAGCACATTATCAGTTTTAATAAGAAGCGACAATCTGCTTAACAACGCAAAGCCCAAAACCGCCGCATACACGGGCAGAAGATTCCTGAAAAGTGAATACAACTCATATTTATACAGCTTTTTTAACATCTGAATACCTCCCTGAACAGTTCATCTACACTCTTGCCCTCACGCATACGGATGTTATCCACCGTATCGCAAAGCACAATATCCCCGCGGTTTATAAATATAACGTCGCTTAATATCTGCTCAACATCGGCGATCAAATGGGTTGATATTATGATCGTCGCATTTTCATTGTAGTTGCTTATTATCGTACGCAGAATATAATCTCTGGTAGCGGGATCTACGCCGGCTATCGGCTCGTCAAGCATATAAAGCTCCGCTTCCCTGCTCATCACCAAGATTAACGCAACCTTCTCCTGCGTTCCTTTTGAAAGAGTTTTTATCTTGCGCTTTCTGTCAATTCCCAGGCTTTCAAGCATTGCGTCCGCCCGCTCACGCCTGAAATCGGAGTAAAAATCGGCGAAATAATTTATCATTCCGTCAACCGTCATCCACTGCGCCAAAAAATTTCTGTCCGGCAAATATGATACAAGCTTTTTCGTCTCAACCCCAATAGGTTTGCCGTCTATCAGCATTTCGCCCCGCGTAGGAGTCAGCAGACCGTTAGCTATTTTAATAAGCGTTGTCTTGCCGCTGCCGTTAGGGCCCAAAAGCCCCACTATTCTGCCCTTCGCCACCTGCAGATTGACAGAAGACAGCGCTATTGCGTTTTTATAAATCTTTGAAAGACCTTTGCATTCGAGAATATTCTCCATCAATTTATTCCTCCCCATTCAGTACACTGTTTAAAGCTGCGGAAATTTCACCGCCGTCAAGCCCCAGAGATTTCATCCGTACCGCAAATTCACGAGTCTGTTTTAAAACATATTCGGTTCTGAACGCCGCTATTTTCTCTGTATCCTCTGTAACATAGCGACCTTCCCCGCGCCTGACATAAATTATTCCGCCGTCCTCCGCAGTCGTAAGCGCGCGCTGCATCGTGTTCGGATTTACTCCTGCCTCAAGCGCCAAATCACGCACCGCGTTCAACCTGTAGCCCGGCGGATATTCCCCGCTTATTATCTTCAGAACAATTATATCGGCAATCTGCTGAAAAATCGGCCTGTCTGTCGAAAAGCTCCAAGCCATCCTATCACCTCGCTGTATTATTACGCTAATACAATAATACAACATGCATTTCAAAATGTCAAGAAAAATATCGGGAAAAATTAAAAAATGTATGTGTTAAAATGATGCAACCCGATAAAAAGAGAAGTTAACTTCCGAATATGGTATAATGAATTCACCCCAAAACCAAATACCGAAAGGAAGTAACTTCTCATGAATATAGTAACCGGACCGATGTCAATAAAGCAGACGGCAAAAAATCAAACAGGCATAAACAACACCTTCTTTCGGTTAGGAGAAGGATCGTTATTATGTGAATGAGGTCTGACAAATATGAGAGACGAACAGATATGTGCAATGAGTCGAAAAGTGCTTGTTTTAAGTAATGAAACACATTGTGTGATTTCGTCTCGCACTCATAAAAATAAGCCTGCACCCGCCGCGGCGGGTGCAGGCTTATTGTATACGGAGCTATTTTATGAGGGCGTTTATGGAATTTACAAGATCCTTATTCCGTGTAGCGGAAATGTTATTCAGGAAAAGAAGGTCCTTTGCCTTAACATCGATACAGAGCTGCGGAATCGAATTATAGGTCTTGCCGCCGAATACCGTGCCGGAGAAATATCTGTAGTCGACAATATAAACCGTCTGATAATTCGGAACCAGCAACGGTGCAAACGCATTTCCGAACGATTCCTTCACAAGCACGCAAACAGAGCCGTCGTTCTTTGCGGGGTTATTTATAATGCTGAACGGACGGTCGCCCTTTATAAATGTGAGATATTTGGATGAAACATTGGTCATATCCGAAATTATAGGCTCCGTCTTTGCAGGACCGCCTACCGAGAAATAGATCTGCATGGAGTTGGTTTCCTTCGGCTGATAAGCAAACACCGTATCGGGATTTGCCGCCAATTGCGGCAGCTTTTTGCTCGAGGTATAGAACGAACCGAGATAATTCGGGAACTGATGAACGATAAAGCTGTCAAGCGCCGCCGGCGTACCGCCGGTTGCCTTTATAAAGTCGCAGTAGGCATAGTATGCGCCGAGTGCCGTCCAGTGGTGGTCGGTGCGGAAGAAGATATACTCATTGCGGCGGGCTTTAAGCGTATCGTAGATTGAAACGGTCTTAACGCCGCTCTTACCCATACCTGAGTACATATAATTTATTGCCTTTTTCTGATCGGAGGTGTTTATGGTGGCAACTACATTATCGGGTGCGGTAATGCCCATGCTTGTAGGTACTATCATATCGTATACATTTGTTTTTCCCGCAAGCAGCGTGCCGGCACGGTTTATCGCGCTTGTATAAAGATCCGCAGTGCCGCGCACGAAATTATAATACTCATACGCCGTATCGCCGTTTATAAGCAGCGCGCCGAGTGTCTGCGTTGTTTGGGTTTGAGCCGGAGTCTGCGGCTTCGGAGCCTCGCTTGGTGCAGAGGAGGAAGCGGAGGATGTGCCATCTGCTTTTGACGGCTCGCTGCTTTCCGCAGAGGAAGCAGCTGATGATGTATCGGACGCTGTACCCGATGAATCATCCGGGTGGCTTTCGGGAATATCGTCTCCCGTTTCAACATCACCCTGAATTCTGACATCGGACTTACCGTACAAACCCGTGAAAAACGCATTGATATCGGTCAGCTTTTCTCTTAAGGGAAATGTGTCGGAATACCAGCTGTTTATTCCGTCAAAATACTTGCCCGAAACCAACGCCGTGAAGGTGAATTTCGGGAATTTTGCAAGCTCCCGCTTCTCGCTTTCCGAATATTTCGGGCGCAGCGGTATTATGAGCGATAAAATAAAGCAGGAAAAAAGCAAAACGAAGAAAAAGCGCACAAACCATATGCTCATTATTCTGAATTTCCGCATATTTACCGGAGGAAGGCGCACTTCTTCCGTGCTTGAAGCGTTATTGTTTTGTTCAGCCATGGAAATGCCTCCTTCTTAAAATCTGAAATATAAAAACGGATTGTAGCTGTTGCCTACAAGCGCCGCGGCGGAAAGTATGAGCAATGCCGCCGGAATCACGAACTGCAGCACGGAATAAACCGCCAGCGCGCCGTTATTTCTGAGCGCGCGGTACTTAAACGCGGCGGACAGGCGCTTTGTAATCGGTGTAGACGCGAAGACAGCGATTAAAAGTATTATAATATGGCTCTTCACAGCCGTCCATGTTTCAAAATCGGAGAATGCGTTGCCGTTGGCTCCGAACATCCCTTTAAGCACGCACCATATATCTCCTACGCTTTCAAACTTGAAAAGTATCCAGCCGAAGAAGACGATAAGTAATAAATATATATGAGCCAAAGCGGGCTGCTTTTCAAGATATTTTGAAAGGAACAGCTTTTCAAGCGCAATAAAAATAAAGAAATAAATTCCCCAAAGCACAAAATTCCAGGAGGCGCCGTGCCACAGCCCGGTGAGCGCCCACACAATAAAGAGGTTGAGCACCGTTCTGAGCTTGCCGCGGCGGCTGCCGCCGAGCGGGATATAAAGATAATCCCTGAAAAAGCTGCCGAGGGTGATATGCCAACGCCGCCAGAACTCGCTGACCGACGAGGAAATGTATGGGTAATCGAAATTTTCGGTATAGTGAATTCCTATCATTTTACCCATTCCTATAGCCATATCCGAATATGCCGAAAAATCAATGTATATCTGCAGGGTGAAGGCAAGCACGCCTACCCAAAGCGAAAGCGCGCTCTTTGAAGCAAGAAGCGAGAAATCCCCGCCGTCCGGTACAAGCAGAGTATCCGCAAGCGCCGCACAGGTGTTGGCGATTATCGCTTTTTTTGCAAGCCCCACGGTAAAGCGGTTAATGCCCTCGGCAATCTCTATCTGTGTGGCTCTGCGATTCTCCAGCTCGGCGCAGACATCCTTATATCGGACAATCGGCCCTGCAATGCACTGATGAAACAGGCTGACATAGAGAAGCAGGGTTTTAAAGCTGCGCTGCGGCAGAACGTCGCCCCTATACACATCAACGCAATATGTTATAAGCTGAAAGGTATAAAAGGATATTCCTATCGGCAACATAATAGACGGCACCTTTGCGGGGAAGCCGGTGAAAAACTTCAAATTTGAAAGAATAAAGCTGCCGTATTTGAAAATGCCGAGCAGTATAAGATCGATGCCGACCGTAAGCCCCAAAAAAAGCTTTGCCTTGGCAGAGCCTTTTTTATACTGTGACATAATAAGGGTAAGATACCAGTCCGCAAAAGCCATACCTACAAGCAGAAGAATATAAAGCGGCTCGCCCCACGCATAAAAAATAAGCGAAAAGATAAGCATTACGGTATTTTTTTGCTTTATATCCTTGGCAAAAAAATAAACCAGCAAATTAAGCGGCAGAAAAAGGAATATAAAGGGTAAGCTTGAAAAGACCATCCGAACACATCCAACAAATTAAATCTGTATATATTATATCCTTTTTGAATAGAAAGTACAGTAACATTACGGTTACAAATTATAACACAATTAAAACGAAAAGGCAACAAAATTACAAAACGGTTTCGGCGGAATATTTTTCCGTCGAAACCGTTTTGTAATGCGCCCCTAAACGATAATTTCGGGGGCAGGCTTATTTCATTCCCAAAGCCTTGAGCGGCTCGGTTATATGACCGTCCTTATATATTTCAAAATGCAAATGGCTTTGATCGGCGCATTCACCCGGTATTGAGGCTGTCGCTCCGATAATATCTCCCGCGGCAACCTTATCGCCCGCCTTTACCTTAATGTCCTTTAAGGCGGCGTACTTGGCGGTAATGCCGCTGCCGTGGTCGACGGTTACTACCGTTCCTAAAAATGCGGTGTCCTCGACCGATAATACCTTTCCGTCCGAGCAGGCGCTGACCGCCGTGCCGTCCGCACAGGCAATATCAAGCCCCGTGTGTATCCGCATATCTCCGTAGGTTGCCGAAAACTGCAGCTCCTTATCGCTGTACTTTTTTATGATGTCGCCCTGAACGGGAATCGTGAAAACCTTTTTTGGGAGCTTGCTTTCGGTTTTCGGCTCGGCGGCATCGGGTTTTGAAGAGTATGGCTCATCGGACACGCTTTTCCCGACATTCTCGGAAACAGTGGCCTGCGGCTCGGAAATACTCTCGGCGTCGCTTGACTGCGGCGAATCCGGAATCTGCGAGGGAGAGTTATTGCCGTCGCTGCTTCTGCGGCTTATTTTCGACGCCGCAAACCAGGAAGCACCGCCAAGCGCCAGCAGACAGCAGGCGATTACGGTATAAAAGGCGGCACTGCCTTTAAATTTCGGTTTTGAAGTGTATTCAGAATATTTCATATTTTCATTTTCCTTTCAAACGGGCGTTTTCTGAAAATATTATTGACTGAAATACATATTATATTCCTTAAAAATTTAAAAACAGTTCACAAAAATGAAAAAATTATAGTTTATTATATGCTTGTACTGAAAAGGGAGCCGCACCCGTTTTGGTATAATTTCTCTCAAAAAGAGAAGTTCTCTCCTCAAACCCCTTAAAAGTGGAAAAGAGCCGTTTTACGGCTCTTTTTCACTTTGTGCTGATAAAATAAGAATTAATGCCAATAATAAATTCAGCTTTAATTTCGGAGGGATGAGCGCGCTTTATGATAATTATATTCGCGGACAAAAAGACAAAATGCGGCACGGAAATTTCCGATATTTTATACCGATGTATTCCGAAAAGACAAACGGATTTTGATATCGTCACGGAATATTCGGAAAATATTGATTTTCCGCCCGGCAGCATCGGTGTTTGTGAAGACTCAAATTCCGAAGCTCTCAAATCACTTATGAAAAACTGCGTTCCGGTCATCAGCTGCGGAATGAACGGAAAAAATACCGTTACGCTTTCAAGCGTCGGCGGCAGCGCCGCCTTGGTTTCGCTGCAAAGAACTGTCACTGATATTTACGGGCGCGACAGAGAGCCTGCGGAATTCCGTATAAGGCTGACGCACAGCCGCAGTCCGTTTGCGGTTGCGGCAGCTGCTGCGGTTCTTCTGCTTCTCGGAATTACCCCCGATGAATTTTAAGCTGTGTGCGGTATACGGCACGGCAGACGGGAACAGATTTCCGCCTGCCTATTCATAATCCTCTATTGCCTGCACAGCCTCGTCTCTGGTCGGAAATGCGATTCCGTTCCGCAAAATCCGCACATCCTCCTCAGGCAGCTCGTTAAGGCTTATTTCTCCGAACACATCGCTTATTTTCCCGTCGTTATAAAGCGCAACGGAATTTCCGTATGCCTTAAGTACCCAGGAGGCAGGCTCGTAATCGCGGTTTTCCGCCGCCAGACCTATAACGGTGAGTATTATCACCGCTGCGGCAGTGAGCACCGCTGCCGCGATTAATATATTTCTTCGCATTTTATTTTCCATAATCCACCTTCTTTCATCTGTATTTTTGCCCATGCTTTTCCTTTATATTCATTTTCGGGAGTGCAGCCTTTAATGCTTGTAATTTTAACAATAATTCTTTTGATTCCGGCGGCAGCAGCCGCCTCATATTTTTGCTATCGGCTTGCGTTTTCCGTCCCGGAGCAAAGCAGAGAAGCCCTTTTTGAAATGCCCGATACCGAGCAATACGCACCCTATAGCGCCGAGGCGAGGCAAATGATAAGCGATGCGCTCGAAATTCCGTATAAGGAAGCCGTTGTCACATCATATGACGGACTTCGTCTTTTCGGGAAATGCTATATTGCAAGTGCCGACGCTCCGTGGCTTATAATGCTCCACGGATACAGAAGCGGTGCGGAAAGAGATTTTTGCGGCGGGCTTAAATTCGGAATCGATTCGGGCTTTAATGTTCTGCTTGTCGATCAGCGCGCTCACGGCAAAAGCGAGGGAAAGTGCCTTACCTTCGGTATAAAGGAGCGGTACGACTGCCTGACCTGGATAAATTATGTTATATCGCAGGCAGGCGGCAGCTGTAAGATCGCGCTTTACGGAATGTCCATGGGTGCTGCCACCGTGCTTATGGCGGCAGGCTCAGGGCTTCCGAAAAATGTTGCCTGCATAGTGGCAGACTGCGGCTATACATCCCCAAAAGCAATCATTAAAAAGGTGATACGCGAAATGCATTATCCCGTTTTCCCGACCTATGCGCTTGTAAGACTGGGAGGAATGCTGTTCGGCGGATTTGATATCGAAGAATATTCTGCGGTGCAGGCGATGGAGAAATGCGATATCCCGGTTTTGTTTATCCACGGCGCTGACGACCGCTTCGTGCCGTGCGATATGGGCAGGGAAAATCACAGGCACTGCCGCGCAGAGGGTAAAAAGCTTCTGATAGTCCCGAACGCCGGGCACGGAATGAGCTATATGTCCGATAAAAGGGCTTATCTCGGCACGGTCTCCGAATTTTTGAAGAGCGCCCTTGAGACCTGAAGATCAATATAAATATAAACCGTATAATGCATAAGTTAACATAAAAAAGTGGATAACTCGGTGGAAAAGTGGATTAAGTCGGTATAAATCGGGCAAAGTTATCCACCGCGGTTGCAAATATAAGGTCTTATGTTAATTTAGACATTAGATTTTAGACGGCAGACATTAGATGTGCAAAATCGCAGCTTTTGCACAAACCCCGGCTCTTTGGCCTATGGTTTGCTATACAACATAATAATTATATAAAACCGGGGCCGTCTTAACTCGACAGCCCCATTTCGATGTTTGACATTTATATGCCGCCGTGATATAATTTAACAGATAACTAACGGCTGTGTTCGGGTGATATATAAGTGTATAATAATTTTTTTAAAAGAGTCCTCGATATTGTGCTTTCGTTTATAGGTATTGTTTTTGCCGCAATACCTATGCTTATCGTTGCGGTAATTATAAAGCTTGATTCACCCGGACCGGTGTTTTTCAGGCAAAAGCGGGTGGGAAAGAATAAAAAATATTTCACAATAATAAAATTCCGCTCAATGCCGACAACCGCGCCGCATGATATGCCGACACATCAGCTTGAAAATCCCGAGAGTATGTTAAGCGGCTTTCAACGCTTTGAAAGAAGAATGTCGATTGACGAGCTGCCGCAGCTGTTCAATATACTTATAGGTGACATGAGCATTATAGGACCGCGCCCCGCGCTTTGGAATCAGGAGGATCTGATTGCCGAGCGCGATAAATACGGCGCAAACGGAGTCCGCCCCGGGCTTACGGGTCTGGCACAGATAAGCGGACGGGATGAAATTGCAATTCCCGTTAAGGCAAGGCTCGACGGCGAGTACATAGAAAAAATGAGCTTCGGGTTTGACTGCAAATGCTTTTTCGGAACCGTTGTCGCGGTTTTAAAGCACGAAGGCGTGGTAGAGGGCGGAACCGGAGAGCTTGAAAGAGAAAAAGAAAAAATCGCAATAAAATAAAGCTGTTTATCAATTAAAACGCACTGCAAGGTGCGTTTTAATATTTTCGCAAATTGCAATAGCAAGTTGAAACAAAATTAAAATAGCAGTGACTTTATG